>VOFE01001169.1_pt1 | contig 20000 bp, 25 predicted proteins | sample 5384071 | NCBI WGS metagenome assembly VOFE01 (sample SAMN12384724, study PRJNA508395) | human gut metagenome | isolation source: healthy gut D | host: Homo sapiens
ACAGAGACTAAGGTCGGTACGTTGGGTGAGACGGAATTCAAGGGAGAAATGGGCTTTGCCGTGGATGCCGAAGACAACCTTTTTGTGGCTCCGCGCGAACTTTGGGGGCAAACAAACTGATTATGGTTAGCATGGAGACCAACCAGTCTTCTGATTATTATAGACAATGCCGGGCAGCACTCTCAACCAACCTTTGCGTGATAGACCATGGAACGGGTTGGTGATACCGACGGACCAGAACAACACTTACTGGATGGTTCATTGGCAGACTTCTGGGCAACCCAAGAGGCGACTATATGGCTGCCGAAGGGAGGATGCCGACAAAGTGAACACAGTGTATAAACATTCGTTTGCCTACGTGAATTGGATGGCTACTTCTATTGCAGAAGGAAGGACGCCAGTAATTTTTCCTGAAGATAGATGCGGATACGGGTAATGCCTGGGTGGTGGACACGGGCAACAACGACCTTTGGGGTCGTCCGACTGCTATATGACGTTTGGACGTAGGATCCTAAGAAACTCTACATGGCGTTGACCAACTTGCATTGTATTAGGCTCATATTCGAGGACATTACAGACCCGACACGCGAGGGGAATTTCAATATATGCCGGTATGCAGGGCGTCCCGGGCCCGACGGCTTGGCATCCGATGCGCAGTTCCACAGTCCGCGCCAGTTGGTGTTGGATGAAGAAGAGAACCTTTATATCGCGGATTCCGAAAAATAACCGCATCCGGAAGATTACGCCAGAAGGTGTAGTGAGCACGGTAATCGGTATTCCCGGTAAGAGCGGTTATAAGGACGGCACGCCCGACGTGGCCTTGTTCACGCAGCCATGGGGACTGGCCATCGACAGCGAGGGAATCATTACGTCGGAGACAAGGGACAACCTCTGCGTACGCCAGTTGTCGATAGAATAAAATTGTGGTTTCTTTAAATCGAATCATCATGAAACATATTTTTATTGTCGTATTATTATGTTGCTTAGGCATCGGTTTGCTAGGGCAGACACAAAAAGAAGCAGGAATTACGGTGTCGGGTGTAGTGCTTGACGAGACTAAGTTACCCATTCCGGGAGCCAATGTATATTTGAAAGACCGTGCAGGAGTGGGTACCGTGACCGATATGGATGGAAAGTTCTCTCTGAAAGGCGCAGAAGAAAACGATGTGTTGGTCGTCTCTTTTTGGGGTATGAGAAAGAAAGCATTCGCGTGGGGAAGAAAACGGCTATGCAGAATCTGCAAGTAAACCTTCGTCCGTCTGAAAATACGTTGGATGAGACTGTGGTGGTCGGTCTTGGTTCACAGCGTAAGGTCAGCCTTGTGGGGCGGTAACCACAGTGGATGTGAAGGACCTTCAGGTACCGGCCACTTCCATCCCCAATATGTTGGGCGGCCGCGTGCCGGGTGTCATTTCATTGCAGACCAGTGGCGAGCCGGGAAAGAACATCTCGGACTTCTGGATTCGCGGCATCGGCACGTTCGGAGCCAACCAAGGTGCTTTGGTGTTGATAGACGGTTTGGAGGGTGACTTGAGCCAGATAGACCCTGCGGATATCGAGAGTTTCTCCGTCTTGAAGGATGCTTCGGCTACGGCGGTATATGGTTCGAGAGGTGCGAACGGTGTCGTATTGGTCACGACGAAGCGCGGTACGGCGGATAAATTGAGGATTACGGGGCGTGTCAACCTCACGGTATCCCACCTGCAAAAAATGCCGGAGTATCTGGGGGCATACGACTACGCCGTGTTGGCCAACGAGGCCCGGTTGGCCCGTGGGGAAGAAGAACTGTATTCTCCGATGGCGTTGGACTTGATTAAATACCAGTTGGACCCGGATCTTTATCCGGATGTGAACTGGCGTGATGAAATCCTGAAGCACAATTCCTTGCAACAGACTTATTACGTGAACGCGCGAGGCGGAGGCAGCGTGGCCCGTTACTTCTTCAGTCTGGGCATGTCGAACGAGCAGGCGGCCTACAAGCAAGACAAGAGTTCGAAGTACAGCGCGGACGTGGCCTACCGTACCTATAATTACCGTAGTAATATCGATGTGGATTTGACCAAGACGACCACGGTGTATTTGGGAACAGAAGGGTACCTTTCTCAAAAGACTGAGCCGGGAAACGTGTCCACAGACGCACTTTGGACAGCACAGCGTACGCTGACTCCTTTAACCATTCCCTTGCAATACTCTACGGGACAGCTTCCGGCTTGGGGCGCCAACAACGAGTATTCTCCTTACGTCATGCTGAACCATACCGGTACGGCAAAGTGGCGTCGTTTCACCAACAAGGTGACGTTGGCCGTAACACAAGACCTTTCAGCTATAACAAAGGGACTGAAGGTCAGGGCGCAACTGGCATACGACACGGAACAGTATTTTAAAGAGGTGCGTAAGGTATTGCCTGAAATGTATTATGCCAGTGGGCGTACGATAGACGGAACGTTGATTATGCGTAAAGTGGTGGATTCTCAAACAGCTTCTTATAGCAATGAGGAATCCCAATGGCATAAGTTGCACTTTGAAACCACGATAAATTACGACCGTCTTTTCGGGAAGGACCATCGTGTAGGCGGATTGCTTTATTATTATATGAGTGACTATCAAAATTCATGGTGTGATATAGATGGATATAATTGCACCAACAGCATGCACAACATTCCCAAGCGTTATCAGGGTTTGTCCGGACGGGTCACTTACGGTTTCCGGGACACGTACTTGCTTGATTTGAATTTCGGTTATACCGGTTCTGAGAATTTCCAGAAAGGTCGCCGTTTCGGTTTCTTCCCTTCCGTGGCTTTGGGGTGGATTCCCACCAACTATGAGTTTATCCGCGACCGCTTGCCTTGGTTGGATTATTTCAAGATACGCGGTTCGTGGGGTCAGGTCGGCAACGACCAGATAACTAACAAGCGTTTCCCTTACCTGACGCTTATGAACGAGAATGCTTCAGCGGGGTGGAACGGTTCCAAAGGTGTGACGGAGTCTTCCATCGGTGCCGATAACCTTCAATGGGAAAAGGCCACCAAGTTGGATCTCGGTATCGATGCGAAGCTCTTCGGGCAGCGGGTGAACTTTACGGTCGATTTCTTCCGCGACCGCCGTGACGACATCTTCCAGCAGCGCACGATGGTGCCCGACTATGTGGGATTGGTGGAACAGCCGTACGGTAATGTGGGTAGTATGGTGAGCTTCGGTGCGGACGGAAATATTTCCTATACCCAGGACTTCGGGCGTGATTTCACGCTGACGCTTCGTGGAAACTTCACTTATACGGCCAATATGGTGAAGACTTGGGAAGAGGCTTTCCAGAAATATGCCTATCAGGAAAAGGCGGACAAACCTTATAATTTCTACTCGGGTTATATCGCGTTGGGATTGTTCCGCGATGAAGACGATGTGAAGTACAGTCCGGATCAAAGCAGTATCGCAGGACGTAAAGTTCTGCCCGGTGACATCAAGTACAAAGATGTGAACGGCGACGGAGTGATTACTTCTGACGACCAGGTGCCTTTGTCCAGCAACCCGAACTATCCGCGTTTGATGTATGGCTTCGGTGCGGAGTTCCGGTGGAAGAAGCTGACGTTGGGACTATTGTTCAAAGGCGTCGGAAATGTGGAGAATTATGTCGTTGATTATTGGAAAAGCGGTTCCGGATTTTTGCCATTTGGCACGGGGACCACGGGAAATGTATTAGCCATTACGGCCAATCAGGGGAATCGTTGGACTCCCCGTGAGATTTCCGGTACTCCGGCCACGGAGAATCCTAATGCCATGTTCCCCGCCTTTCTTACGGTAACGACCATAACAGCGTGCAGAACTCCACATTCTGGAAAACCAACGCCCGGTATTTGCGTTTGCAAGAGATAAACCTGAGTTATAATTTCACTTCCGGAAAGATATTGAAGGCTGTTGGCGTCTCTTCGCTCGACCTCCAATTCGTAGCCTCTAACGTATGCGTGTGGAGCCCGTTCAAGCACTGGGACCCGGAACTGGCCGCTTATAATGGGACGGCTTACCCCATTCCGGCACGCTATGCTTTCCAAATGTATATTAACTTCTAAACAGAATGCAATGAAAATGAAATTCAATCATATATTGGCAGGAAGCGTATTCCTGACGGTCATGGGTATGACGTTCTCGTGTGATTACTTGGATGTGGATGAATATTTCGATGATACGTTGAAATACGATTCCGTGTTTAGTAACAAACGTTATTTCGAGGCTTATTTATGGGGCGCGGCCGCCCAGTTGCCTGACGAGAGCAAGATTTTCGGGCATGAGTATGCTCCGGGCATTACGGCTGGAGATGACATTTTTACCGTGATGAGTACGGACATATTCCGGGGTTCTGCCTTCACTTTGGGATATGTCACTCCCGATGACTTGCGGGGGATGAACATCTGGAGCGACATGTACAAGATTATCCGCAAAGCCAATATCATGCTGTCACGGATGGACGAATGTCAGGACATGACCACGGCCGACCGTCGCAATTATACGGGTTACATCCATTTTCTGCGTGGCTATGCTTATTACCATATCCTGATGAACTGCGGTCCGGCTATATTGGTGGGCGACCAGGTGTATGAGAGCAATCTGGACGGGATAGCATACAATAATTATCGGGCCACGTATGACGAGACGGTGGAATACATCTGTTCGGAGTTGGAGACGGCGGCGGCTTATTTGCCCGTACGGAGTTCGATGGCGCAGTTCGAGCGTCCCACACGGGCGCAGCGTATGCTTTGATAGCCCGTGTGCGGCTTCATGCGGCTTCCCCGTTGTTCAATGGGACTTCGGTTACCCGGAAATATTTCGGCAAGTGGCAGCGTAGTTACGACGGGGCGAATTATGTGAACCTGAATTATGACGAGCGTAAATATGCTTTGGCCGCTGCAGCTTGCAAGCGTGTGATGGACATGCAGGCGTATGAATTGTTCACCGTGAAAAAAGACCAAAGTACACCGGACTTGCCGGGGGGCGTACCGACGGCAGACTTTCCAAGTGGTGCCGGAGGCATCGACCCTTTCAAATCCTATTCCTATATGTTTACGGGGGATGAACCCTTTAAGAACAACAGCGAGGTGATTTGGGGGCGTATCTCAGGTGAGGTTTCGGCCTATACACAGCAGTCGTTCCCCGAATTTATGGGCGGTTACAATGGCATGGGTTTGACCCAGAAGATGATTGACGCTTACCGTATGGACGACGGACGTACGATAGAAAGAGGCGCGTGCGGACGGCGATTACAAAGAAGGGCCCAACGACTTTACCGATGGACCGAGGGACTTCTCGGGTTATCATTTGAGGGCGGCATCTGGCAGATGTACGCCAACCGTGAAATGCGCTTTTATGCTTGCGTGGGATTCAGCGGGTGCTACTGGCCCGCGTTGTCGACGACACAGAATGATGTCCGTAATCAGGTCGTGGAATATTGCTTGGACGGGAATGCCAACAAAATATGCCAGTAATACCACGGCAGAGAACTATACTCCCACCGGATACGTGATAAAGAATATATCTCTTCGTACGACGCGTGGAAAGGGGACGGTAACGAACGTTATGAGAAGGGTTCCCCATCATCCGTTATGCTGAAATCCTGCTCTCGTATGCGGAAGCGTTGAACGAGCTGACGGCATCCCATTCCGTCACTTTGCCTTCGGGTGAGACTTACATGCTTTCGCACGATGTCAACGAGATAGCCTCGGCGTTCAACCAGGTTCGCTACCGTGCCGGGCTTCCGGGCCTGAAGGCCGCTGAACTGAACGACCGCGACGAGCTTTTCGAGCAAATCAAGCGTGAGCGCATGGTGGAGTTCCTGGGCGAAGGCCGCCGGTTCTACGACGTGCGCCGTTGGGGCATTTATGAAGACGAGGATTCCGAGCCGATTATGGGTTTGAAACATAGAGGCCAACAAGAACGGCGGGTTCTACCAGCGTACGGTCGTGAACGAGAGGAACTACCGGGACCGCGTGGTGGACAAGCGGCTCTTGTTCCTGCCCATCAGCAAGTCGGAGTTGCGTAAAGTCCCCTTGATGGACCAGAATCCCGGTTACAGCGATTAGTATTTACAAACCTTAAAAACAGATGAACCAGATGAAAACGATAATTAAGAAAGCCGGTATACTCTATATGGCCTTATCTTTCGGTCTGACCTCCTGCGAGACATTCGATTTCGGTCAGGGAAATGGGGCAGAAAGTGATTTGCATCATCAGCGACGACGACCTTGTGTTTACGGGCATGCACGATTTGAACGAACCGGAGAGCACGGGATATATATCCGTCAATTGCGGCGGCTCGCTCCATATCGACCGTGACGTGGAGGTGGTGATGGAATATTCTCCGGAGGTGCTGGCACAGTACAACAAGTCGAAGTATGACATAGATGAAGAAGTATGCGAAAGAACTGGATTCCCGTTACTACACGATTCCCGAGATGCGGGTGACGCTGAAGGCTTCGAGTGCGGACACCTATGACACGATGCCCATCCGTGTCCGTCCGAAGGTCTTTCTCCCGACAGCATTTACTTCATCCCCCCTTCGCATCCGTTCCGTGTCGGCTTATTCGGTGAATCGGACAAGAGCCAGGTGCTTTACCGTGTTTATATGAAGAACCTTTATGCCCGTAGCGACGAGGCTTCCATTTACAATGCCACGGGTACGACCCAGAAGGACGGGGAGAACGAGGTGGAGGCGGCGGCGTCTCAGACCTTCCATCCTCTGACGAAGAACACTTTCCGCATATTTGCGGGAATCAAAGGCTATGAGACGGATGCGGATGTGATTCGCAAGAATGGCATCATCGTTCAGGTGAACGAAGACCACAGCCTGACGATGCGTCCATACGATGAGGATTCCATAGAGGTGGCACCCGTGGACGCTTCCCGTCCGGATTATTACGGTGAGTATAGTTTGTCGGAAGTATATGGTGGGAAAAAGCGCCAACGCTTCGATTTCAAGTACAAATACCGTTTCAAAGGGTGATACGCAATGGGAGACGGTTAATTTGCGTTCCTTGCGCAATGTTACGCTCGACTTGATTGATGAATGACGGCCGTTGCGTATCGGGTGGCCATTCCGTCCCAGGTAAGGGGTGGGGATGGCCGCTTTCATGTCCCTCCTTTCGTCTTTTTTCGTAGGTGCGGGGGCGAAGCCGTGTTTTTCGTCTGTTCGGAGGATTATCCGGAAGTGATATACCAAAATGTCAATTTGTTAATTCCGACCTTGTGTGGCTCGATTATCCGTGTCTTTGTCAGGGGCCGGTGGAAAATACGCGATTCTCGCGCCGTTTCGCGCAAGCGGAATGTATGCCCTTTGCCTGTTTTTTCCGATATTGTGACGGGTACAAGTGCGTTTCCTGCGCAAAGTGGAAAGTGGAGCGGAGTTTTCGGCTATCCGGGTTTACAAAATGACAGCACGGTTTGGTATGCCGTTTCGTTCCGATTAGACGAAAAGCGGCGTTTTACGCAGTCCACCGCCTCGTTGGCAGCGGCGTTTTCCGACGACAGGCGCATGCCGTCGCGTCGGCATGAGGAGGAAAAAAGTGTTGATTCCGTCACGCGATAAATTTTCCGACTTCAAAATCGCAACCTTTTGGTGAACAAATATAAAAACGTCCCTGAAGTCTTAAAAAAGTATGCGAAATAGCGGCTTACAGCCGCTGATTTATGCTTTTCGCATGGCTTTTCGGTTTTTCAAAATGGCTGTCTGTGGTTATTCTGTAACTTGAAACGTTGGTTTCGCTTTCATATTGTCAATTTGGAGTTTGCTGTCCGGGTTCGGCCGTGGAACGTACCCTTTTGCGTCGGGGGGAATGCACGAGGTCGGCACGGGCTGGACGAGGTATCATTATGATTTCCGCCCGATGTTTTTGGGGCATAGGCACAATTTCTTCATGGAAACGTTCTTGCAAATCATAAAAATCAGTAACTTTAGCCTGATAATTTGTTTCAATGAGATTGATATTATGTATTATACCATTAAGGAAGCTACCGCGCAAGATTGCGGCTTGATAAACCGCTTGGCTTGAAAGCTTTTTCCGCCGACTTACCAGGCCATACTGACGCCGGAGCAGATCGAGTATATGATGCACTGGATGTATGACGAAGCCAGCTTGCGCCGCCAGATGACGAAGGAAGGTCATGTCTATTTTATTATTCATGTGGAGGAGAGCCGGCCGGTTATGTGTCTGTGCGGCCGGAGGATGCCGGCGTGTTCCATCTGGAGAAAATTTATGTTTTGCCTGATTTTCAGGGATGCCATTGTGGAAGTGCCTTGTTCCGCCATGCCGTGGCGTATGTAAGACGGGTTTGTCCGGAGGCGCGGGCGATAGAGCTGAACGTGAACCGGCAAAATCCTGCGCTTGGTTTTTATCGCCGTATGGGCATGCGCATCGACCGTGAAGGCGATTTCGATATCGGTAACGGGTTCTATATGAATGATTATATCATGCGCCTTGAACTCTAAGAAAGGGAGAAAAAGTTTGTGGATTTTGTTGGCCGTTTGATTGAAAAGTAGTAATTTTGCAAGCCGATTATTATCAAAAGACGATAAAAGTCTTAGAACCTGCGTGTTAATAGCTCTTTCATTGGCCTGGAAGGGTGGTTAGGGAATCGCAGAAAAAGGAATTTAAAGTTTTTTAGTAGTAACAATTTTATTTTTTAAATTAAAGAATGAATACTTTAAGTTACAAGACCATTTCGGCCAATAAGGAGACCGTGAAGAAGGAATGGGTTGTTGTAGATGCAACAGACCAAGTATTAGGTCGTCTCGGCTCTAAGGTGGCAAAATTATTAAGAGGTAAGTATAAGCCGAACTTTACGCCTCACGTGGACTGCGGTGATAATGTGATTATTATCAATGCAGACAAGGTGAAGTTTGACCGGTAAGAAATGGACGGAACGCGTATATCTCCGTTATACAGGTTATCCCGGTGGTCAGCGTGAAATGACTCCGGCCCGTTTGATGTCTCGTCCTAACGGTGCGGATAAGTTGGTGAGAAAAGTAGTAAAGGGAATGTTGCCCTAAGAATCGTTTGGCAGACCAGTTGCTGGGTCATTTGTATATCTATGCCGGCAGCGAGCACAAACACGAGGCACAGCAACCTAAAGTTATTGATATAAACCTGTATAAATAATAAGTGATGGAAGTAGTTAATGCATTAGGCAGACGTAAGAGCGCCGTAGCTCGCGTATATGTTAGCGAGGGTACAGGAAAGATTACTATTAACAAAGAGAGACCTTGCAGAGTACTTTCCCTCTACAATTCTTCAATATGTGGTAAAGCAGCCTCTGTCTACTTTGGGTGTAGAAGAAAAATATGACATCAAGGTGAATGTATACGGCGGTGGTTTTACCGGCCAGTCTCAGGCGTTGCGTCTTGCAATCGCCCGCGCATTGGTGAAAATCAATGCAGACGACAAGAAGGCACTTCGCGCAGAAGGGTTCATGACACGTGATCCCGCGTTGTTGAACGTAGAAGCCGGGTCGTCCGAAAGCACGTCGTAGATTCCAGTTCAGTAAACGTTAATATCGGCCGTTTATCGAGCTGCATAAACGTTTAGTATCTAAACCCGTGGGATTCTTAGGGACTACCTGTGGGTTGGTTGAGAAAACAAAAAAGAAAGTAAACGATTAAAAAAGAAAAAACAATGTCAAGAACTAATTTTGATACCTTATTGGAAGCTGGTTGTCACTTCGGCCACTTGAAAAGAAAATGGAATCCGGCAATGGCTCCTTATATCTTTATGGAACGTAATGGTATTCATATCATCGACCTCCATAAGACTGTGGCTAAAATCGACGATGCCGCAGAGGCTTTTGAAACAAATCGCAAAAAATCGGGAAAGAAGATTTTGTTCGTTGCTACTAAAAACAAGCTAAGCAGGTCGTAGCTGAGAAAGCTGCGGCTGTGAACATGCCTTATGTAATCGAACGTTGGCCGGGTGGTATGTTGACCAACTTCCCGACCATCCGCAAGGCTGTGAAGAAGATGGCCAATATCGATAAGTTGACGGCTGACGGGACTTATTCCAATTTGTCAAAGCGCGAGATTCTTCAGATCTCCCGCCAACGTGCCAAGTTGGAGAAGAATTTGGGTTCTATTGCCGATTTGACTCGTCTTCCGTCTGCACTTTTCGTGGTAGACGTATTGAAAGAGCAGATTGCTGTCCGCGAAGCTAACCGTTTGGGTATCCCTGTGTTTGCTATCGTAGATACGAACTCAAATCCTGATAACATCGATTTCGTTATTCCGGCAAACGATGATGCAAACAAGAGTGTTGAGGTGATACTCGAAGCTTGTTGTGCGGCTATTGCTGAAGGCCTGGAAGAACGTAAGGCAGAAAAAGTGGATGTGGAGGCTGCTGGCGAGGCGGAAAATAAACCCCGTAAACGTACGACTAAGGCTCGTGTAGAGAAGTCGGAAGAGGCAGAGGAAGAAACTGTCGAGACGGCTGAAGCTGAAGCATATTGATTTAATCACACGTAATACAAGATAAGATTATGGCTGTTACAATGGCAGATATTACCAAGCTCCGTCAAATGTCGGGAGCGGGTATGATGGATTGCAAGAAGGCTTTGGAAGAAGCTGGCAATGACATCGAGAAAGCAATGGAAATCATTCGTAAAAAGGTCAGGCCGTAGCTGCTAAGCGTTCAGACCGCGAGGCTGCAGAAGGCTGTGTGCTGGTAAAGGCTGAGAATGGTTTCGGTGCGATTATCGCTTTGAAGTGTGAAACGGACTTTGTAGCCAAGAACGAAGATTTCGTGAAGCTGGCGAAGGATATTCTTGATTTGGCTGTAGCTAACAAATGCAAGACTTTGGACGAGGTGAAGGCTTTGCCGATGGGTAAGGCGACTGTGGCAGATGCTGTGGTTGACCGTAGCGGTATCACCGGAGAAAAAATGGAGTTGGACGGTTATATGGTGATTGAAGGTGAGGACATCGCTGTGTACAACCATCAGAACAAGAACCAACTTTGTACCATGGTTGCTTTGAACAAGAAAGTGGCTGAGGAATTTGGGCACGCAGTGGCCATGCAGATTGCAGCCATGAATCCTCGTTCGATTGACGAAAGCGACTATCCGGCAGACGTATTGGCCAAGGAGAAAGAAATCGCTGCTGATAAAGCACGTCAGGAGGGCAAGCCTGAGAATATGATTGAGAAGATTGCTACCGGACGTCTGAATAAGCTGTTCAAGGAAGAATGCTTGTTGAAGCAGGCTTTCATTCAGAATGATAAGATCAGCGTGGCTGACTATTTGAAGGGTGCCGACAAGGATTGTACGGTGACAGCTTTCAAGCGTTTTACCTTGCGTGCTGAATAATTTTTCATACGCGAATATATTTTAGAGGAAGAGCAGGACATCCCGACGGATTGTCCTGCTCTTTTTTCGTTTAAAATAACGTTATTAGGTTTAAGGCGTGCGGGTGTAGAAAATAAATCTGTATTTTTGCAGTATAATTTTAAAAGAAAAATAGAGTCATGAAGATACTGGCAGTAGGCATGAACTATGCCAAGCACAATAAAGAGCTGGATGGAACGTTATATAAACCGGAAGAGCCTGTAATTTTCGCAAAGCCGGATTCGGCTTTATTGAAGGATGGGAAACCTTTCTTTATCCCGGATTTTACGAAACAGTGTGATTACGAAACTGAATTAGTGATCCGTATTTGCCGGTTAGGCAAGAACATCGCTCCGCGTTTTGCTTATCGTTATTACGATGCAGTGACGGTGGGGATTGATTTTACGGCACGGGATTTGCAGAGAAAGTTTAGAAAGGAGGGGCTGCCGTGGGAACTTTTGCAAGGGGTTCGACAGCTCTGCGGCCATCGGAGATTTTGTGTCCAAGGAAGAGCTTCCGGATATCCAGCAGATACCTTTTCATCTGGATATCGACGGGCATACGGTGCAGGAAGGGTATTCGGGCGATATGCTCTTTGCGGTAGATGAACTTATCGCATACGTCAGCCGCTTCTATACGCTGAAGATAGGTGACCTGCTGTTTACCGGCACGCCTTCGGGGGTAGGGCCTGTAGCTGTGGGACAACATTTACAGGGGTATATCCAGGAACGAAAAGTTTTGGATTTTAATGTGAGGTGAAAGAATGAGATTAAAGACGGCCATATTTTTGCTTCTGGCGTGCATGACACGTTTGTGGGCACAGGAATTTACTTATGTGGATTGGAATATATTGCGTCCGGATACGTTGCCGGTCCAATATACGGAAGTGATTCCTTTGGACGAGGATTACCGTAGTTTCCGCTACGAAGTCCGTTTGGATTATCCTGAATATGTCCGTTTGACCGCAACGGAAGCAGAGCGTGTGGCTGTATGGGGAAAGGACTTGCCGGAGAATCCGGACGTTTATTGCCAAGTGGCGGTAAGCCGGAAGAAAGGTGTTTTGGATGTGGCTTTTGTCCCTATCGTACGGCGTGGAGGGAAATATTATAAGTTGGCGAGTTTCAAAATGAATATCGTCCGTAGTCCGAAAACACTTACGAGGGCATTGTCGGTTGCGGCGGGAAAGACGGCTGCGGAAAGATATGCCTCTAATTCGGTGCTGTCTCAGGGGCGGTGAAAATCGGTATTACGGAAGATGGAGTGTATCGTCTGACTGCGGCTGATTTGAGGCGGATGGGATTCAATGACCCTTCCCGAGTGAAACTGTATGGCTATGGGGGGCATGTGCAGGACGAAGTGATAGATGCCGATACGGATTTTGACGATTTGGAAGAAGTTCCTCTTTATCGTGACGAACGGGGACTTTTGTTTTTCGGCAAGGGGCTGATTTCATGGTCGGCCACGGACCGTAGAGGGCGGGCGACCCACCGTGTGAATACTTTTGCAAAGCAGGCTTGTTATTTTCTTACGGAAGGGGATTCGCCCAGAACGATAGAAAAAGCAGCCGTGTCCGGCTCTCCACAGAAGAATTTGGATTACACGCCGGCAAATGTATTGTATAAGAAAGAAGAATACGCATGGTACCAGTCGGGGCGTAACTTTTACGAGTCTGCCAATTACGCCTCTTCTAATTCGCGTACTTATCAGTTGCCGGTTGTGGATCCCGTTGCGTCTGCGGGTGGTTCCTTGAAAGTGAGTTTTACGGCACATACTACCAAAGACGAAGGTGATTCTTATGTGACTCCTACGGTCGATGGAGTGAAATTGTCTGCCATGAGAATTAGTTGGTCTGGAGAATACGATGCGGCAAAGGAAGGGACTCAGACTTACACGTTGAACACCTTGCATGAGGGAACGACGGGAACCCAAGTCACTTTGGTTTCTACGGCCGGAGTGGATGGCCGTTTGGGCTATCTTGAGTTGTGTTACCGCAGGCAACTCAAAATGCGTGATGCTTTTTTTGTATATTCGTCATACGGAAACTGTGCCCAGTAATTTTGTGATAGATGCCAATGGGAGGAGCGGATTGAAGTTGTGGTGTTTGGGACGTAGGGGCAATCCTATGACGGAATACCAAGGTACATGGTCCGGCTCTACCTATACGGTTCCGGTATCCGACCCGACCGTGGAATATGTGGCAGTGGATGTGAATGCGGATTTTCCATCGCCCTCTTATATCGGCGAGGTGGCCAATCAGAATTTGCATGCCACGCCTGCTACCGACATGGTTATCATTATTCCAGCCAGCGGTAAACTTTATGCACAGGCGGAGCGTTTGGCCGAAGCTCATCGGAGTGTGGATGGCTTGCGTGTACAAATCGTGCGTGCCGACCAGATTTATAATGAGTTCTCTTCCGGGACACCGGATGCTACGGCCTATCGCCGTTTTATGAAAATGTTGTATGACCGTGCAGCGACAGATGCCGATATGCCCCGCTACCTCTTGTTGTTCGGCGACGGCATGTGGGACAACCGTATGATAACGGCCGACACGCGTGGTCTTAATCCGGATGATTATCTGCTTTGTTACGAATCGGAGAATTCTCTCAGCCATACCTCCAGTTTCGTGATGGAAGACTATTTCGGGCTTTTGGACGATGGCGAAGGAGATAATTTGATGAAAAATAAGATAGATTTGGGTATCGGCCGTTTCCCCGGTGACGACGGAGGCGGAAGCCAAGATTCTGGTGGACAAGACGGTTGATTATATGGAGAACAAGTACGCCGGCTCTTGGAGAAATGTGATTTTGTGATGGGCGACGATGGAGACAACAATGACCATATCGGGAAAGCCGAACTTATTGCAAAACAGGTGGAAGAAGAACATGCCAGCATGCAGGTAAACCGTATTTATTGGGATGCTTATAAAAGGGAAGCCGGTGCTTCCGGATATTCTTACCCTGCTGTGACGGCGGACATTAAGCAACAGATGGAGGAGGATGCCTGGTGATGAATTATTCGGGGCATGGAAATCCACGTGAATTGTCGCATGAGTTGGTGCTGAAGATGGCTGATTTTTCTTCTTTTTTCTTCACCTAATTTGCCTTTGTGGATTACGGCTGCTTGCGATGTGAATCCTTTTGATATGATGGAAGACAACATCGGCGAGCGGGCTGTGCTGAACCCAAAAGGAGCGGCCGTGGCTTTTTACGGAACCACCCGGACGGTGTATTCCGACCGTAACAGTTTGATGAATCGTTATTTTACAAGGTCTGTTTTGGGGAAAGATATGTATGGTCGACGCAATGCAGTAGGAGATGCCGTTCGTTTAGCTAAAGTAGAATTGCTTTCACCGCATTATTGCGAAAATCATGGATATAGTATTTGTTCACATTATAATGACGAATCGGTGAATAAACTCCATTATGTCCTTTTGGGCGATCCTGCTTTGAAACTCGGGGTTCCCGAGTATAAACTCGTGGTAGATAGCATTAACGGGACACAAATTGGGGATGATTTGCCTTTTGCCAATTTTGAGGCGGGAAGTATAGCCCGTGTATCCGGACATGTGACAGATGCTTCAGGTACCCGATTGCCTGATTACTCGGGCGTGCTTTCTGCAATGGTATATGACAGTGAAAGTGTCATTACCTGTTTGAACAATGATGGACAATCGGATACTGCCGTGGTTTATGTGACGCGTGACAAACGTTTGTATACCGGTAGCGATTCCATTAAGCAGGGTGAGTTTACCATTACGTTTCCGGTACCGATGGATATCAAGTATTCAGGAGACCGGTCGGGTTTTTGTTGTACGCAATCGACAATGGGAAGCGGCGTGAGGCTAATGGGTATACGGAAAATGTGACGGTGGGCGGCAGCAGTGATGAATTGTCCGGAGACAAAGAGGGGCCGAAGATTACGGCTTATCTGAACCGTGAGGATTTCATTTCCGGGGAACGGTTAACGCTTCACCTTATTTCGTGGCATTGTTGGAAGATGAGCGTGGGATTAATGTGACCAATACGGCTGTGGGGCACGATTTGGAGCTTACGATAGACGGAGATCCTGCTATGACTTATATTTTGAATAATGATTACGTAAGTGACTTCGGCGATTACCGGAGGGGGCAATTGGCTTACGTCATACCTACATTGCCGAATGGCAAGCATACCCTGACTTTCCGGGCATGGGATGTGATGAATAATTCCTCCACCGTGACTTTGGATTTCAATGTAGACAGCAGCCTTAGTCCTGATTTGATAAATCTGACTTGCACGAACAATCCGGCTCGTGAGCAGACTACGTTTATTATGCGGTATGACCGTCCGGGCACGGAGTGTAGTTTTATGCTCGAAGTATTCGATTTTGCCGGACGCAAGCTATGGACGCATACGGAAGAGGGGATGTCGGAAGACGGGATTTACCGAGTGAATTGGAATTTGACGACATCTACCGGCATGCCGCTTTCCACCGGAGTCTATTTATATCGGGCTACTGTGTCTACACCGGACAGTAAGGCGGTATCCCGTGCGAATAAAATCATTATATTAGGCAATAAATAGAAAAGCCTCACGTTATTTTATCATGTGAAAAAGAAAGAAAACCAGTATGAAGAAATATCTGTTTGCTATTTTGTGCCTGTGGTGTGGCACGATGTTATCCCTACATGCACAGGACAAAAAAAATATGTTCAACCCCGTAACCACCAGTGTGACCTCTCAATCCATTGCGCCGGATGCGCGTGGCGGTGCGATGGGCGATCTTGGGGCGGCCACGGAGCCGGACGTGAGTTCGCAGTATTGGAATCCGGCCAAGTATCCTTTTTGTATCGGTCGGGCAGGAGTTGCCGTGAACTATACACCTTGGTTACGTCAGTTGGTCAATGATATTAACTTGGCATACGTGAGCGGTTTCTATCGTTTGGGTGATTATCAGGCGTTGAGCGCTTCCCTCCGTTACTTCTCTTTGGGGAAGTGTCTACGAGTAGCGATATGTCTTCATCGGATAACATGACCATCAGTCCGTATGAAATGTCGGTGGATGTAGCCTATTCCCGTATGTTGAGCGAAACGTTCTCGGCGGCTGTAGCTTTGCGTTTTATTTATTCCGACATTACTTACGATTATTCGGATGAGACGAGTCCCGGTAAAAGCTTTTGCTGCGGACATAGCACTTTATTGGAACCGTTACTTTACGGGGCGTACGCGGGAGTGGAACATGGGCATCGGCTTGAACATCAGTAATATCGGTAGTAAGATTTCTTACGGTGGAGATGATAACTCCGAATTCATCCCGACGAATATGCGTTTGGGAGTCAATTTCCTCATTCCTATAAATGAGTATAACAAGTTCTCCATTGCGGCTGATGCCAATAAACTTTTGGTGCCGACTTATCCGAAACAGAACGAAGGCGAAGCCGATCAGGATTATACGGATCGTGTACAGCGGGATTATTACGATATATCCCCATTGCCGGTATTTTCAAGAGTTTTGGTGATGCCCCAACGGTTTTAAGGAAGAAATGCAAGAGATACAATGGAGCATGGGCTTGGAGTACATATATAATGACCGCTTTTCGCTTCGTGCCGGTTATCATCACGAGAGCGAAAACAAGGGTAACCGCAAGTACTTCACCGTGGGTGCCGGTTTTCGGATGAGTGTATTTTCGTTGGATGCCGGTTACGTATTCTCTACGGCTCAAAGCAATCCGCTTGACCAGACCATGCGTTTCACTTTAGGTTTTGATTTGGACGGTATGAAAGATTTGTTCGGTCGTCGTCGTTAATCGTAAAGGGTAAATCATGGGAAAGATTAGAGTGGGTTTCGGTTTCGACGTACACCGTTTGGTGGAAGGACGTGAATTATGGTTGGGGGATACGTTTGGAGCATTCCATGGGGCTGTTGGGGCATAGCGATGCCGATGTCTTGATTCATGCCATTTGCGATGCCCTGCTGGGCGCCGCCAACATGCGTGATATCGGTTATCATTTTCCGGATACGGGGAGAGGAGTTTCGTGACATCGACAGTAAAATCTTGTTGCGCAAGACAGTGGAACTGATTGGCACGAAAGGCTACCGTGTGGGGAACGTCGATGCCACGGTTTGTGCGGAGCGTCCGAAATTGAAACCTCATATTCCCGCCATGCAGGTTTGTCTGGCTGAGGTGATGGGTATTGATGCAGACGACGTGTCTGTAAAAGCTACAACCACAGAAAAGTTAGGTTTTACAGGGCGAGAAGAAGGTATTTCCGCATACGCGACCGTGCTTATTGAAAGTTAAAAGTATAGACGCTCATCCAATCGTTGAACTCTTTTTTCCATTTTATATCCTGGCTCGGTTTGTAAGTCCGGGCTGTTTTTTGCGCCGTAAACATAGACGGTCGTGTCTTCTTCTGCGACATAATGTCGGATGTCAGTCGTGTGTTCCACGATGGCGATTTCTTGTTTGTCACCGATGAAGTGGGTTATAAGGAGAAGGGTGTTCTTTTCCTCGTGGTCGGGACCGTAAAAGCAAGATTCGTTTCGCGTGTGAAGGCCATTCTCTGTCCGAGGTGCGATTCACGTATTCCATGGGGCGTTCGCACCATGCATAAGCGATAAACGCCGCCACGAATATGCCGGCCAGAACTTTGGGGACGCGCTGCAAGCCCAAGGCGAGATAGTAGGCTACAGCCACTAAACACAGTGGAACGGAAGGGCTGATATACCGAGTCGCTTTCCAGTTGGCCATCCACATGACAACTACGGCCCATGCCATGGTGCATACGAACAACCATGCGCCCGGCAGTCGGTGGGAATGGAACGGTTGTTTCGGTTTACGGACAAGGAGGGTTACCAAGTAGAGAATAATGGCTAGTTCCCCATACGGGGTGAGTATGCGTAAGGCGGTGATGTAGCCCAGTCCTATTACGGTAAGCCTCAAGTTGCTAAGCCAGTCGCCGCCTTGCATCTTATCTGCTACTTCCGTTGCGCGGGCATCATGCAGAAAGTTGAAGAAACCTTCATAAAGGAGTACGCATAAGAGCAGGCTGGCTATGCCCAGAACCGGGTAAAAGCCCAAGTCCTTGTAAGCGTGTTGACGGCAACTGTACACAGCAAGGCATAAGAGGGTAAATCCGAAAAACAAGGCATTGAAGTATCCACATGACAATAAGGCGGCTGATATGGCAAGCCCACCCGTAAAAAGTACCGGGTGCCCAAAGTGTCTGTTGGTTGTGGATGCGTGCGGCTGCTCGCAGGCACCAATAGGCCCAAAGGACAAATAGCCATTCCGCCATGAGGTATTCGCGAGCCTGTAGGACGTTTGAAACGGAGACAGGATTCATATAGGCCAATAGCAGGCAGAAAGTCGTCAACATGGTCTTTCCAGGAAATAACATGCGTAAGAGGAGTGCCATGGACAGGAAAGACAGGCCGAAAAACACAAGGTTCAACCCGCAACTGCGGCGGATTAGTACATCTGTCGATGGAGTGTCCACTCCTGTCAGTGCGCAACGCAGAGCCATATAATAGAGGCTGGCATGCGAGCCGTCCCTATTGTCATGATGTAATGCGGCCAAATCGTCCCACAAACCTTCCAGTCCCCCGCGGTCGTCGATGTAACATTGTTGGCGTAGTTCCTTTCCCGTAAGGATATGTCCGGCCTCGAACGTCTTCTTTCCCCACCCCGGCAGGTTGTAGGCAAGACTGACGGAAGTCGGGTCGTCGATGTACATGTATTCCTTTTCGTGTATCCAGTATAGTCTGGTGAGAAGGGCCAGAAAGAAAACGAGTAGGATGGGCCATGCGTGGAATATCTTTTTGTGCCCGGTGGACAGAGAGAGAAGTCGGTTTTTCCATATTTGTTTCTTATAATGTTTGGTTATGATAAGCTTTACGGTAATTCATCGGAGTCAGTCCCGTCGTTTTTTTGAAGATACGGTTGAAATAAGCTTGGTCTTCAAAGCCCAGTTGGTAAGCTATTTCCTTAATCGGAGTCAGTTCCGTCACCAGACGAAGCTGTGCTTTCTCCATCCTTTTTCTTGTTGATATAGCATAAAGGTGTCATTTTCATTTCCCGTTTGAAGATTCTGATCAGATGGTCTTTGGACAGGCAGGATAGGGCAGCCAAAGCTTCAATGTCGGTTTGGCATTCAGGCGTGTACGTATATAAGCCAAAACCCGGGTGATGCGTTCATCAGCTACGTATTTTTTCGGTTGTGCCTGATGCAGGAATTCTGCTAGTAATTGGTAGATAATGCCACGGGATTCCACCCGTGCATACAGTTCCCGTTGTTTGTTCTTCAGGATGTTGCGGGTAAGTGCCGGACTGTTGTCATAATATTGCGGGTCGGTTTGCGTAAGTTCCAAACCCGGGCACAGTTTATACAATTTCCGGATGTAGGAAAGTGTTTCGTTTTCCGTCCGGATTTCTGTCGGGAGTTCCCAGTCTTCCAGAATATCGTGGTCGGATTCGTTATAAATGTGGATATAATAATGGCAAAACTCTCCATGGCAAATGTAACTGTGTGTGGTAAAGGCCGGAATGATATACATAAGCCCGGGATGCAAATCTTGTTTTTTGTCGGGTAGTTCGATTTGTGCATACCCTTTCGTTACATAATATATTCGGGTGAACGGGCTACAGATGTTTTGTAGTTCCAGTTCTCT
>VOFE01001595.1_pt1 | contig 20000 bp, 41 predicted proteins | sample 5384071 | NCBI WGS metagenome assembly VOFE01 (sample SAMN12384724, study PRJNA508395) | human gut metagenome | isolation source: healthy gut D | host: Homo sapiens
CATTGTCGATGAAGCCGATCCCGCGCAGCTTCAGGCCAAAGGCGTCCATCACCGCCCACAGATCGAGTTGATTGCTGGACTGGCTGGTGATATACAGCTCATTGATGCCAGCCAGGAAAGCTCCTGGGCGATGGCCGCCGCATCCTTGTCGGTGTGGATGGGATGGTCCAGGCAGATGCGGCCGAACTTCTGATAGGCCGGCTGCTTGTACGCCCAGGCCAGTTCCCGCTGGTTTCTTCCGACTTCCTCCCCGTTCTGAATACGGTCACAAATCTTCTCCAGATACTCGTTTTTTCATATTCATCTACTCCTATCGGTTCCTTTTGGTGTTGATTTATTGTAACTTTACTTTACAACACCGGCCGCCTAAGTCAATATGTTTTCGATTATTTTTCAAAATTATTTTCTAATATCAACGGAAACAAGTACAGAGCGAAGCAGTCCAATCAGACTACTCCGCCCTGTTCAAATTGACTCCTAAAACCGCTGGAAGGTTTCTGGATGATGGAATATAGGCTACATAACCGCAGGAACCTCTGTATCCGGCTCACCGTCCTCCATGATCTTCGCCATATTCAGAAGGGCGGAGCCATGGATTTTATGAACCCGCCGGATGTAGGTCCCCTCCCTGTCAAGGTAGTCCTCCACATTTCCGAAGATGACCTCGGCGACCGTAGACCAGCTCTCCCTGTCGTGATACCGTATGCGGATTACCGCCCGCTCATCCGAGTGCTTGAGTTTGGACAAGATAGCTTCTATCTTACTCCACTCCTCTTTCTGGTCTCGCTCATCACTGCGAATATCCGCCTCCAGTTCTTCTTCCTTTTCTGCGACGAGCTTCCCAATGCGGTCACCATCGGCCCCCGGGGATCTGGGCATATCAGTGATGGTCTGGGCCCCGACGCTGCTCATCTTAGTGACCAGACGCACCAGACGCTCGATCTGGTTGTCTATATCCCGCTCTTTCTCGCGGTATTCATTCAGCCGCTCCTTCACCGCGGCGACATCATATCGTTTCTCCTCCATGGTCAGAAGCCCAATCACCTCGTTCTCCCCCTGGCCGATTAGTAGACCTGCCTCTTGAGCCAGGGATACCGGTCTGCAAAGGGCACCAGTTTTTCTTTGAAAATCCTTCCAAGCCTGGAATCGAGCTTTTCCTGGAAGTAGTCGGCTTCCGGGATATTCTCCAGTGCTCCGTGGAAGGTATCGAAGTTCCTGCCGGCGGCCCTCTACCACACACTTTATCCTAGCCTCGCCCAGAACATCCTTTCCCATGACATCCGGGTCGTTCAAGGCGATCTGGAACATATCAGACATGAACTGGATGTAGGTCTCCTTCTCTGCCTGCCGGTAGACTCCGATCTCTACCTTCTTACGCTTGAGATACCCGCTTTGCTTTGCCATGGTCCACCTCGCAGTCAGCTTTTTCCGGTGCTGCCCCATCCACCGCGGTCGGGATTGCCGAGGTCATCGACCTGCTCAAACTCAATCGGCTCCGCCTGTTTGACCAACTGGAACTGGCAGATACGGGTGCCTTTCGGAATCTTGGTGCGTCGGATGGCAATGGCCGGGAATCCCCCAGACATCGTTGTTTCCGCAGTAGCTATGCTCAATGATACCAATGCTGTTAGCCATGATGATGCCGTGGTTCTTGCAGGTGGAGGACCGGGGCACCACCTGGGCGTAGTAGCCTTCCGGCAGTTCCATGGCTACGCCGAGGGATATAATCTTGAAATCAAGCGGTCCCATCTCCACATCTTCTGCGGTGTAGAGGTCCACCCACTCCCCATGACTGACCGGCAGTTCATTCCCGTGTGTGTTGATTCTGATCTTCATGCGCTTAGTCCTCCCATGGAAATTCTGTCAACAGCTCTTTACCCCATACGGGCTTCATGCTGTCCTTCATAAATACCGGCTTGCCCTTGTCCTGGAATGCCTTCACAGCGCCTTCGATCCAGCTCCGCCCGGTACGACCTTATCCATTCGGTTTCCGGTCTCGGCGCCAAAGATCGCCCAATCCGTGGTATCTGCGATACCGCCGGCTCCCGGGCCATCAAACGGCTCCAGGATTGGCTCAATGCTGACGAAGGTTTTATATCCACCTCCATAGAAGGCGGGAACCTCCGGCCCCGTTACTGTGCTTCCGTACCAGAAGTCATCCCGCCTCGGGAGGATACCTGCCTCGGCAAGTTCGGCATACCGGATGGGATTCTTCGTCAAGAACAGATAACGATGGCCCGGAGCGTCAAGGCAGGACTGGAACACTCTTTCAATCCAGGAATCCGGCACCCATGGGCCGAAGAGGTCCGCCATCGAGCATACGAATACGTTCTTCCCAAAGCCCTTGCTCTTCGGGTCATCAAGTCGGTATTCATGGAGTGTCGGAGTAAACCCGAAGGGGTAAGCAGCGGCTCTCTTTTTTCCCGTCCTTGCTGGTGGCCTGGAGCCGGTGAGACAGTTCTATAATCCTGGCAAGCGAAGGGCGAATTCCACTTGGGCAGTTATCGCAGCCCTTCAGGCGGTTGGCAATCCTGCGGGCGTAGCAGTACGGGCAGTTGTTGTAGCACCCCGTTACCGGATTGTAGGTGCTGTCGGTCCATTCAATTTTGCTCTTCTCCATACCTATCTCCTATCAAAACGGACATTCTCCGTCTCCTTCGTCGATTTCGCTCCAGTCATTTCCTGCTCCACATCCGTCAGCATAGGACGGCGGATCGTTGTATGCGGACCCCTCCCCATCGTTATCGCGCTTGCTGTCTCCGAAGTAGATGTTGTCCGCAACGATCTCCGCAACTCGCCGCTTTTGGCCGTCCTTATTGGTGTAATCCCGGATCTGAAGCCGGCCCTCCACTACGGCCATTCGCCCCTTTGTGAAATGCTTGCTCACGAACTCGGCCGTCTGCCTCCAGGCAACAACGTCGATGAAGTCGGTCTCCCGCTCGCCGTCCTTGCCTTTGAAGTCCCGGTCAACGGCAATGCTGAATGTAGCGACGGCCGTGCCGGATGGCGTTCTCCGCAGTTCCGGGTCTTTGGTGAGCCGCCCCATGCGCTCCCATTTATTGAGCATTGTCTTCCTCCTTTGCCTTCAGTCCATACAGCTTGCACATTTTTCCGGTCAAGGATGATGCCGCCGCTGATATGGTACTTGTCGTTGAAGGTGAGCTGCCCGATCTGGTGAACCTCCGTGTGGTGCTCACGGCAGAGGGCAGCACCTCCATTCCTTCGTGAATGATCTCATCTCTATCCCGGCCGGCGCCAACATGGTCCAGATGGTGCAGGTCGGTGCTTGCCGCAGATGCAACACTTCTTCGCTACCAGGCAGGCATACAGGTAGTCCTGGACATCGTCCACGAATTCGAGCAAAGGGGATGCTGCATGGAATATCCCAATCCAGCATGAAATGGACCAGAAACCGCTGGAAGGCGCACACCAGGCTCATCGGAGCGTTGGATAGGGAGAACATCTGGTCTGCCGTTTCCTGCAAATCTTCGGTCAGGAACTTGATCTTCAGGTACTCCTTCGTGGGGTCAAGCCCCATTCCAGTGAACTTGGAGATGTCTTTCAAAAGCACATAGCAGGTTCGGCGCTGCTTATCGGACAAGGGCCTCCCGTCAATGAGCTGGATGTTGCAGTCCCGGTACTCCCGCTTTGTCAGCATCATCCAGTCTGGATACCGGGCCTTGATGGTGACCTCGCTGGTTCTGGGGTCGTAATCAACGATCCGCCCCTTGATGATGTCGATTGGCGATTTCATATACAGCTCTCCCCTTGCTCTGTTGCTTACAGAAGGGCCTCAACAGCGATGGACGCCAAAAGAGAACCCCCAGATACCAGAAACGTGCTGACGTATTCCTTGCGGCCACCCGCGCCGTCTGCGACCACCCCAAGGCCGGTGACCGCAAGGACGATGAGCACGATGACTCTAAACGCAGTCATCATAGCCCCTACCCTCAATACTTCAGGATGGGCTGCCGGCTCCCCTTGTTCTGGCGCTTCTTCCCATAGAAGCCGGGGTAGGCCCCTCCCCAGAACCTCACGCCAATGACCATAAGCCATCCGCCTGTTCACCTTGGAGTATCCCATCCGCTCCATTTTGGCCTTCGCCATGCTCCGCAGTAGCTTTCTCATATCACTCAGCCTCCTTGTCGCTCTCGGGACCTCGTAATCGTAGTTCCCAGTGCCTTCTTCATTAACTGACGCAGCGATCTCCTCATCGGTCATCTCCACCACGCCCGGGGCGGTCAGCTCAAACAGAACCTCATTGCAGTCCTCGCACTCCACGGAGACATTGACGATTGCGCCGTTCTCGTCACCATAACCGACACAGGATACCTTGTGACCGACATGGGGAGCCAGTTTCTCGGCCGGGCAGTAGAACGGGGAGGTCTCACTGGTGGCGGAGGACAGCACGACCTTATTCTCGGCGGTGCGGACGGTGTAGTTGCCCATCGCCTCAGTCACTCGCAAATCCATGCCGTTGAACTGCTTCAGCCATCCAAACGGCGTGGAGGTATCGTCGGGGGTGTTCACGGATTCGTTGGCGGAGTCAGGCTCGGTGTTTTCCGCCTCGTCTGTATCGGAGGTATCCCCCGCCTCTTCATCGTTCTGAGAGGCTTCAGGAAGCCCACGCTGGCCTTCGGGGAGTGCGGTGTAATCGGCGTCGATCACGTCACCAGCGGTCTGAGCACTGTCGAAGATGCTCACCTGTCCGTTATCAATGCGGCGCATCACATACTTCCCCTCTGCGGCATCCCACACCAGTTCATAATCGCCAGTGAGAGCGCCGGATTTCTTGTCCTTCACCTGCATCACAGAGCTGATGTCGTGCTTGAAGGACGGCTTTTTGTGATCTCCCTGAAGGCCGCTCGGGCTGTTCATGCTGCTCTTTTCCAGGGAAATGCCCAGCTTCAGGGTCACAGTGGCTTCCTCGGCCCCCTTCATCTCCATGTTCCCGATGGTCCGGGCCAGGATGCTGTCGAAATCCTCTTTCAGCGCAGAGAAGGTCTCGCTCTTCAGGCTTAAACTCAGGTCATTTGCAAACATTTTCTGTTCCTCCTATCAAATCGTCTGATTTCTGATATAACGGTTCCGGCAGTCCTCGGAGCAAAAATCCTTCCACTGGCCGTTTACCTGCGTTGTGATCCAGCCCTTCTTTCCCGGAGTTCCTTCCGGTGGGCTTTGGAGTCAATATCTTCGCTGTCGAAGCGAAAGCTCTCGGTTTTGTGGCAGCAGTCGCAGCTATAAACCGCTCTGCCCCTCCCACCATCCATCAAATTCAAGTTCTCGGCTCATAATCTACCGGTCCTCTTTTCCAACATATATCTTTTTTAATACCAAATGGTAATTCACAGGCAAACAACATCGGGAGCCTCCTGGATTGTGACAACCACCCTGGGGTTTTCGCTGTAAAATTTCCGTAGCTGGCAATCAACGACCTGCACATCATCGTGGTAGGCCACCAAGTTCAGGGCGTCCTGGACCACCTTTACGATATTGTCATTGTCGGGCTTCTTCATCGGCCGGATCTTGAACTGCTCCATGAGACCCGCTTCTTCTTGCTGGTGCTCTTAGGTATGGAGTAGTAGGCCGTAATTCTAAGGTCAAGCGGCACCCCGTCCTCGAACTTGAAGTCATTGCACTGCCGCCTGTACTCCAGCTTAACGAGGTTTTCGTAGCTTACCGTCTTCTCTGGGGTATAAGTCTTTACATAAGGGCCGACGCTTCTGAATCGGGGGCGCCCTTTCCCGGCTGGCTCCCCCGAGAACGGTGAATTTAACCTTCATCGCCGACCGCCTCCTCGTCCATGCTGTTCATCTGGTAGAACAGGAAGTATTCGTAGCTCTTCCCATTCTTTTTCCGTCGGGCCGGCCTCACGGTGTAGCCGTTCTTATACAGGATGGAGCCCACGGCCCCCCGGTCTGCCTCATTTCCCGATTTTCAGGTATCCTCTTTCACCGACTTCCCCATTGGGTATCAATCCTCCTCCAGCAGCTTCTCCATATCCTTGAATCTGCGACTCGCTTCGACCTTTCTCCAGCTCGGCCCGGTGAACTGCATCGGATAGCAGTTTTCAAAGATACGGTCGTAGATCCTGCTATACCGAACATCAACCTCCCGCTTCATCTCATCGAGGCTGAGGTTGGTTGTCAGGAGCATGGGCAGCCCCTTGCGATACCGGCTGTCGATGATGTTGTAGACCTTCTCCAGAGCATAATCTGTACCCCTGCTCGGCCCCCAGGTCATCGAAGATAACGAGTCTGGCATATCCGAGTCTGGACAGGATCGCCGGTTCCTCCTCTCTGCTGGCCTGGATGACTTCCAGCAGTTTCACGAACGAGGTCATAATGACCGGGACCTTGCGGTCGAGCAGGTGGTTTGCAATACAAGCCGCCGCGTAGCTCTTCCCGGTCCCTACGTCGCCCCAGAATAGAAGCCCCTGATTCTTCTCCAGCATGAGGTCGAACTTCTCGGCATACCGCCGGCAGAGCTTCAGGTTCCTCTCGTTGTACTTGGTGGGCTTGAAGTGCTCAAAGGTGGCGTAGGAGAACTTTTTCATCCATGAGGCTTGCCTTTTTTCAGTGTTCGGATTCGCTCCATGTCCTCGGCCGCCTGCTCTCTCTCTTCTGCTGCTCCTCAATCTCCCGTTCGCAGCGGCACATCGTAGCGACCTTGAGCTGTCTGGTGTGCTCCGGGTTCTCTGGTGTCGGATCAGCAAAATCCATGATCCGCTGTTTTGCTTCCCCACACTTCCCGCACATCAGCAGGCCATCCGGCCCTACATAATCCCCGGGGTTCCTGACCTGCTTGCTCAAGCCACGGGCTGCGATGTTCTTCATAAATTCATAAGTGTTGAGCATACCTTCTGCCATCAGGTATCTTCACCCCATTCTTCAAACGGATTTGTCTTCGCTGCTCCGGGTCTTCCTGTGGCTTCTCCCTTTTGGGGAGGTAGTCCAGAAACGGGAGGCTGTCACTCAGGAAAGTCTTTGGGTGCTTGATGTACTCCTTCTCCGTCTTCCTTTCGCCGGCAGTCTATCGCATAGTTCTTAGCTGCCTCAAGTAACTCGGCATCGGAGTACCCGTCCTTCCGACGGGTTTGGTACTTCTTGTATGCCTCGCCCTTCCCGATCTTCCGAGGGTATGCCTGCCAGAACTCCTCGAACGCCGGTGCATATCTCGGTTCCTCCGGCTGTACTGGTGCCTCCGATCCCCCATTGCTGCCCCACAGAGCCTCCTGGTCGAGACCGTCATTCTTTTTGCCAGCGGCACCGGCCCGCGTCTTCTCAGACCGTTTGCCCTGCCGGTACTCAGCCTTTCGCTTCGCATCCTTTTCCCGGCGTTCAATGGCCTTGTACCATTGTTCCTGCCATTGGTCCCAATCGTGGATATACAGGACGCCCAGCTCCGGCTCATCCATCCATCTGGTCTTGACGAGCGTGTCAACGATGTCAACTTTCAAGCCGCTGACCAGCTTGACGCTGAACGCCTCCAAAACATCCTCCCGGTCGGCGCTCATCAGCTTGCCGTCCTTGTCGGCGTTGTTGAGACCCCATATCCAAAGCGACACCAGGATTCCCAGGGCCTCCTCTTGTGCAGCCGATTTCTTTTGCCAGTTCCCGGAGCTTACCCCCTATCACGTTGTCGTGTACGCTGACCCATGCCATTTCATCACCTGCCTTCGTGGCGGCCGGGCCGCCAGTTCACGATCCATTACTCGGCAGGCTCTTCCTGGCTACCACCATCTTCCGACACAGGTTCAGGGCTGGCCTGCTCTGCCCGCTTCTCTTCAGCCAAACGCATGATTTCGCTGACCACCTGATTGTAGACAGACACAGGCATCCCATTCGTGGATTCATACCCATGCTGCTCGACCATCTCCTTCAGGATCTTGTTCGCATCGCCCCCAGGTGTTCCTTTGCCATACGGAACAGGGACTGCCGCTGCTCCTGGGAGATCGGCGGGTCAGGCTCTTCGTCCGGGGTAATGACCTCACCGGTCTCAGGGACTACCGTATAAGAAGCGGGAATTGCGCCAGAAGCGATCATCTCCTCCTCGAGTATAATCCCTCATAGTCCTTCGGGGAACGCCTCTCTGACGCACTGGCTGGTAGCCACCTTGCAGATCATGGTCGCCGGCTTGGACTTCCAGTTCGCTTGGCCCTTGTCGTACTCGGAGAAAGAGACCTCCTTGAAAGCTGTTCTCTCCTGCCCGTTGCGGTTGAAGTGTACCCGGCACCATCCGCCAATCAACTGTTCGCCGGGGTACAGGCAACAGCCTTCCTTTGAATGACCTCCCCGTTGCGAAGGACCACTATGCCGTCCTCCTTGCACAGATAGTCCGGGTGCTCATACGCTCTCCGTAGATATGCCCCTTACCGACCACCATCTGCGCCGGGTCATTCCCGAACTTGATACAGTAAACTTCCCCAGCAACGAGGGGGTTCAGCTTCTGCATCTTGCAGGTGTTCATAAAGAAAACAATTTCCTGGTCGGTGATCTTATCGGGATTTCCTCTGACCAGGTAACGCTTCACGAACTGGAGGTCCAGTTCAACGTGGGTTCCGAGAACATCATAGCTCACGCAAAGGGCGTTCTGTTCGGCCTTGCTCAATGCCATTGTGGGTGCCATCTTGGCTAACCTCCTCATTTTTCGATTATGCTCGGACGCTGATGCTGACCGAATCCCGGTACTGGACGCCCGGAATCTGGATCGTTCCCTTGGACTCCTTGATGAGCCGCATGACCGCTTTGACATCGACCGGCCGGATCTCCACTCCTTCAAAGGAAACGGGGACCTTCGAGCTGTCGATGCTGACGATCTCCCAGGTCTTGCTCTGGCTCACTCCAGCCGCCTTCGGGGTCTGCGCCTGGATACTGCCGCTGATGGACACCCCTTCCATCACCTCTGCCTCCACCATAGCGAACTCGGCGCCGGCGGTGTCTCCGGCAGCCTCTGCCCGGGCAGCCTCCTCCAGCTTTCGGTTCATTTCCTGCTCGGCCAGCTTCCGCATGGCCTCCTCCTGTGCCCGGCGCTTCCGCTCCTTCTCCATGGAGTAGTCCCCCATCTTGCCTTTCAGGATCTTCTCCGCAGCCTCCAGAGGGTCAAGCATCTCCTTCTTGTGGGCCAGGACCTCATCATAGGCCGCCTTGGCGTTCACGCGCATCGGCTCCCAATAGTCCTTCACCTTCTTCTGCATCTTCTTGACTGCCTTCGTGAGATCGCCGGCCGCAGCGTATTCGGCGTCATTGGTGACAGCCACACTGCTGGCCTGCTTTTCAATCAGGCTGGCCTCCTGGGTCAAGGTGTCCTCCGGTGAATCGAGGACGAGGGCGTTGCTGCCTACGATTGCGAGGTTTTCGTTCATTTGCTACACATCCTTCCTTAATAATCTGTAACTTTACGATACAACACCTACCGCCTAAGTCAATGGAATTTCGTATTTTAGTAACATTTTTTCGCAATCTTCATTTAGAGGATTCGATATAGTCGTAGACCGTCTTCAGCGCCCCAAAGACCCGCCACCGGTTCACATCGTTCGCCGGGTAGTCTCGAATCGAATAGATTCCGTCTTTCTTGAGGTGCAGAATTCTCTTCCTCTGGACCCTGATTCCCATGTCGGCCAGGGCCTGGGCGTATGCTTCAAGCTGTACCCCGCAGGTCGTATCGCTGAGGACGTGGGTGCTCTTGTAGTCTACCAGCGTCAGTTCGTCGCCGATGTAGGCGACCAAGTCGGCAGTCCCGCCATATCGCATCAACCGGTGGCAGATCCTGACCTCGGAGCCGACCACCTCCGGCCTGAATTCATCCCACCAGGCCCGGAAGGCGTTGAAGTAGCCGATGTGCTCCGGCGGTATATCCTCAATCTCGAACTTGATCCAGTTCTCAATGCTGTTGTGGACCGCCGTTCCCTTGTCTGCCGCCCTATCCATCGTTCTCTCGCTGATACCAGCGTATTTTGCCTTGCTCAGAGGCCCCAGGATCCTGCAGACACGCTCGGTATCACCAAGCCGTCGAGTCTGTATGTATGCGTGGCGTCATCGAACTCCAGGCCCTCCACAACCGGGATCTCCAGCACCTTATCCGTCGTATCCATCGTAGATGTCCTCCTTGATCGCCATTTTCCAATCGTGGCCCGCCATGGTCACCAGTTCGCAGTACGGGAACTCATCAATGCACTCTTCGCAGTAGATACTCCCGTCCAAGGTCCCGAACTCCTCCCCGGTTCAATCACTCTTCCGCAGGCTCCGCATTTTATGATGTGGTCGGGCAGAACGGTATCCCATTCCCGCCAAGCAGCGGGACCAGCTCGCAGTATGGCATATCTTCGATGCACTCAGCACAGTAGTCCAGGCCATCAATCCTGGCGTATTCGTACCCCGGTGTAACAGATTCCCCGCAGCGGGCGCAGGTGGTTACAGCCGGAGGGTCAGGCGCATTTGGGCACACACTCAAACAGTGGGTGTGTCTGCAAACCTGGCACATTCGTTCAACCTCCCTTGCGCATTGATAACGGATCTGGTCACGAAGTCCCGAAGTTCATTCTCGAACAGAATCGGAACGTAGCCCTGCCCCTTTCCGTTCTGCCTTGCCTTTTGCTCCGTGTATTGAAGAATCTCGCAAACGTCTTTGTGGCGGAAGGTCCACCCCATTTTTCGCTTCCACTCCGACCACAATGCGCCGGATTTCATCGGAACTCATTGTGAGACCACCTCCGCCCACTTTGCCTCCAGTTCCATGACGTGGCGGCTGTAACCGCTACTGGTGAGGCCCTGGCTGAAGTAGTGGTTGTAGGCGCCCGTCTCCCCCGCAGTTGTAGCAGACAAGGGCCTTGTGCCAATCACCGTATTTGCCATACAGATCTCCGAGCATATAGATGCCGGAGTGCAGATTCTGGAGTGGGTCTTCCAGGTTGGTTACCCCGATTTCCTGGAACAGCCAGGATTTATTGATGCTGTTGATCTGCATATAACCGTAGCAACTTCCGTTCTCTGCGTCTGGCCGGAAGGAGCTTTCGGCCTCTATCACAGCCAGAGCCACGGAATAAGGCACCCCGTACTCCTCACACCAGCCCAAAACCTGGGCTTGTGTGTCGTGATTCAGCGGGACCGCATCGGACTGATATGACGGAGCTTCTTCCTCCGTTTCCATCAGGGCCTCCGTAGCGACCACATCTTTTTTTGACCGTCATCTTCATCTCGGCTTCCTCGCTGAACCATAGCGGGAGCACTTCCACGGTCTGCTCCTTTTCACTTCCGGGGGCAACCGCTCCAAAGGAAGGGGCATCGTCAGCCTCGTCTGCCGCCCAGCTCGCAGTCAGGAGTACAACGACTAAAATTCCAAGTACGGCGGTAATCCGAATCCGGTGCCGTCTGGCTCTCAGTTTTCGTCTCTCCACTCTTGTCACAACGCTATCTCCTTTCGGTGTGTTCTCCGCGGGATCAATCATCATCTCCGACATCTCCGCCGTTCAGTGCAATCTTCCCGATAGTCTTCAGCTCACTGATAGTCTTTGCCAAATCATCCAGATAGTCCAGAATCTCCCGCAACTCCGGCTTTTCATCTTCTGTGATCCTGCCGTCCTCCGCAATATCGAGCAGAGAATCTTTTATCTCCTCCAGTTCATCGACCTTCAGGCTCTTCAATAGCTTGACGGTTACCCGGTCAATCCCAGCAGTTTATCAGATAGAGACTGCCGGCAGCCAATCGGGCACTCATGCAGACAGTAGTAGTTCAGGAGCTGAGGAGCGTTGTACCGGTCCGCCATCAGAACCGCCTTATCCACGGGCATACACTTCGTCAGGCCCAACTCCGCATCTGCCAGAGCGGATACCGACATTCGAGACTTTCGGCTGCCCCTTCCGGCTACTTAGCCTGTCGTCATATTCAGCGGCCCGTTTCCTGGCTTCATACCATGGATTACCGACCGCTTTCCTGGCTTCACGCCCCATTTTTTTCACCTCCGAATTGTCCTATAATTACCTTAGAAGCAAAAAATGTTACCAATCGGAAATATTTAGGCATAAAAATACCGCCCCACTTAATTTGCGGAACCAATCGGCAACTCTCCATCAAACAGAAAGTCATTCATCTGCGCCGGCGTAAGCTCCAGCAGCTTTGTGACCTTGACTTTCTCCTTGTCGGTAAACCGAATGACACCACTCTCCTTTTTTCGGTAGGTGGCAACCGATATACCAAGGTTATCAGCCATATACTGTTGCTTATATCCCAGCCTAGCCGGGCTCCTTTGATTTCAAGCGGTTTCATTTAGTTCACCTCCCCCGTCCTTTTTATTTTGGGGTTTATTACCATAGTATTATCTTATATTACCATATGGAAATTGTCAATATATTTTAGGTCAATGTTAATATTTTTTGTTGCAGTACCGCCCAAAAGATATAAAATGTAATCCACAATCGGTAACAAAAATTAGCACTTCGGAAAGGGGTCAAACTATGGATTATATTCTGTTCAGAGAGCACATGAGGCAGCTTTGCGAATCTACAGGAAAGCCGCTCAGGGAAATTGCCGAAGGACTGAAGATTTCGGCTCCGACTCTCTCTCGCTATTTGACTGGTGATCGGCTGCCCGAGATCACCTATCTTGTCAAAGTGGCCGAGCATTTTCATGTCTCTCTCGATTGGCTGGTTGGTCTGAGCGGGGACAAGTATGAACTCATGCCCCCGGAGCTTCAGGAAGTCGCTTCTCTCTATGGTGCCGCCAACGCCGATGACAAGCGTGTTGTACAGGCTGTTCTGCAAAAATACAGACTGGAGGAAAAAGCTGATGATGGCAAACAATCGAGTGGAGACAACTCTGCACAGTAACAATCTAATGGGTAGCCTTGAGCTTCTGTATCCGGTGCCAACCAGGGATCATCCCAAGCTATCCTCTCTCATCTGCATTGGGCAGGACCTCACGGTTGACTGCGGCTTCTGTTGCATTGAGGTCTCAGGCATCTTCCTTTCGTCGGCGGGCGACTTGGCCTTTGTTCTGTCCCGGTCTTATCCGGCCCTTTCTGTGTATCATTTCATCTCGGAAATGAAGACCCGATCCTTCGATGATCTGGATTCTTTCGCCTCCGAGTTCACCTACCAAGTATCCGGGCAGGCATATCGTATCATCGACCTCATGGCACAGCAGGGCTATCTCTCCTTCTCTGACGCCGGGAAACTCTCGGATGAGATTGACCGAAACTTGAGCAACGAGCATTTCTTCGTGTTCTGCGCTGGAGATCGGGGTGATTCGGTTGAGTAAACAGAGCAATGCTGTTCTGTACGGCAGGGTCGCCACGAAAGAACAAATTTCCGAATCGCCCAAGTTCCGCTTCGCAGCGGCCTATATCCGGGTATCAACGGACGACCAAGATGAGTTGTCTCCAGAGAGCCAACTGGATGAAATCAGGAAGTATGCCAAACGCGAAGGCATCATTCTTCTGGAAGACTGCATCTATATTGAAGAGCCAATCTCTGGCCGTAAAGCCAAAAACCGGCCAAAGTTTCAAGAAATGATGATCGCCAGGGCTAAAGAAAGCGATTGTCCGTTCTCCGTCATACTCCTCTGGAAGTTCGCCCGTTTCGCCAGAAATCAAGAGGAAAGCATCTTCTACAAGTCGATTCTCCGCTCCAAATGCAAGGTCGATGTGGTCAGCATCACGGAACCCCTGATTGCTGGTCCCTTTGGCAAGCTGATTGAGCGAATCATCGAATGGATGGACGAATTCTACTCCATCCGCTTGAGCCAGGAAGTAAAGCGCAGCATGAGGGTCAACGCCGAGAGGGGTAAGCGGCAGTGTACCGCCTCATTCGGATACAGGCTCGACGAAAGCGACAAAATGGTTCCAGATCCGGCGGAGGCCGACTATGTCCGCCGGATCTTCGACGAGTTCATTGCCGGCAAGGGTCTTTTCCCCATAGCAAAGGAGATGAACGCTCTCGGTGTCAAGACCCATCGGGGCAATCCATTCGAGAACCGGACCGTCGAGTATATCATTCGGAACCCGGTCTACATTGGGAAGCTGCGTTGGAACCCGGAGGGGCGCACCAGGCGGGATTTCTTCAACGAGAATATTATCATAGCAGACGGCGACCACGAGCCAATCATAGATTTGGACACCTGGGAAGCCGCCCAGCGCCGTATGGACGAAGTCAAGTCTCAGTGGGGCTACAAGGCTCGCCCCAGTACAGAGCTGAAGCATTGGATGTCCGGCATTGTCCGGTGCAGCGCCTGCGGCGCTACTCTCGTCTTTGCTAAACCCCACTACTTCCAAGTGCGGCAACTACACCAAAGGCCGCTGCACCCACACCCAGCACATCCGGGTCGATCTCCTAGAAGACGCCATCATCTCCCGCCTGGGGCAAGATGCCACCAGTTCCACAGGCATCATATATGATATAACCTACACCAATGCCAGCGAGGGCCGGGATTTAGTCCACCTGGAGGCCGCCCTTCGGATTCTGGAATCAAAAAGAGCGCCTACAAGAAGCGTATCTTGCAGGCGTCATTGAACTGGATGATTTTTCAAAGGCAAAGAAAGCCTTAGAGGAAAACATGGCTCAGACGGCTAAGGAGCTGGAGGAGCGAAAGTCCAACTCTGACGAGGAAATCACCAGGGCGGCCATCAAGGGTGCCATATCAACTGCTCTGGAAACGCTCCGGTCCTCCACGGCCACCACCGTGGAAAAGAATAACGCTGCCCGGTCAGTCATTGAGAACTGTGTATTCGACAAGGACAGCTACACCCTTGCGATAACCTATCGCATTATTTTGTGACCCATTTTATAGGCTATTGGGTACGGAGGTCCCGACGGGGGAGCTGGGCGCTTCCATGCGCTATCTGTCCCAGCGGTACTCCATGCCCTACGCCGAGGCCAAGGGCCTGCTCACCGACATCGGGACCGAGGAGCTGGGCCACATGGAGATGGTGGCTGCCATCGTCCATCAGCTGACCCGGAACCTCACTGACGAGGAGGTACGGAACTCCCCGTCCTTTGCCCCTATTTTGTAGACCACACCACCGGTGTCTACCCCACCGCCGCCTCCGGCTTCCCCTGGACCGCAGGCTCCATCCAGTCCACCGGCGACGTCATTACCGACCTGACGGAGGACATGGCCGCAGAGCAGAAGGCGCGGCTCACCTATGACAACATTCTGCGCCTGAGCGACGACCCGGACGTCAACAACGTCATCCGCTTCCTGCGGGAGCGGGAGATCGTACACTTCCAGCGCTTCGGTGAGTGCCTGCGGATGTGCAAGGAGAAGATGAACGCAAAAAACGTCTATCTCACCAACCCCGCCTTCGACAAACAGATGACGCCCCAGCCCCGGAATGCCTGAGTGTCCCGGAGTCTGCTATCAAAAAGTGCAAAAAAGCCTGCGGTCTGATGGACCGCAGGCTTTTTGTGGGTTCAGACCCGGATCAGCTCATAGGTCCGGCTGCCCAGGCCGATCTTTTTCCCCATGGGCCAAGCAGCTCTCCCACTCGCACTCCGGCGTCACATTCCGGAAGTGGTCGTGGAGATCATGGAAGCCTTCCTCATGCATCCGGTCATCCAGAAGGCTGCCTGGGATGGGCTGCTGCCGCAAACAGGCATCCACGCACGCCTGGTCCAGGGCCACCGGGTCAAACGAAGCGAACATCCCCACATCAGGCAGGATGGCCATATCGTTGTCCCCATGGCAGTCGCAGTAGGGAGATACATCGATCACCAGGCTGATGTGGAACTGGGGCCGTCCATCCACCACCGCCTTGGCGTATTCGGCCATCTTCCGGTTCAGCTGCTCACAGGCACAGTCGTTGGGGTTAAAATGGCATCAAAGTTACACACCGCGATGCACCGCCCGCAGCCCACGCACTTTTCCTGGTCAATAAATGCCTTACCCCCATCGTAGGAGATAGCGTCCTGCCCGCACTGCTTGATGCACTGGCGGCAGCCTGCGCAGCGCTTCTGCTTCACCACCGGCTTTCCGCCGGGTGCTGCTCCATCTTGCCCCCGGCGGCTCCCGCACCCCATGCCAATATTTTTCAGCGCACCGCCGAACCCGGTCTGCTCATGGCCCTTGAAGTGGCTCAGGCTGATGAACACATCTGCGTCCATGATGGCGCGGCCGATCTTAGCCTTCTCCACATACTCGCCCCCCGCCACCGGGACCTCTACGTCATCATTGCCCCGCAGGCCGTCTCCAATGATGACCTGACAGCCGGTGGAGAGAGGGGGAAAACCCGTTCTCATAGGCGCTCTCAATGTGCTCCAGGGCATTTTCCGCCTCCCCGGGTAGAGGGTGTTGCAGTCCGTCAGAAAGGGAACGCCGCCCAGCTCCTTCACCACATCTGCCACCGCCTTGGCGTAGTTGGGCCTGCAGATAAGTCAGGTTCCGGGTTCTCCGAAGTGGAGCTTGATGGCCACCAGCTTTTTTTCCATGTCGATCTCACCGATCCCAGCGCTGCGGATCAGCCGCTGGAGCTTGGTGAGCTGGCTTGTCCCACAGGGGCCCGGAGGTCCGTAAAGTAAACTTTCGATTTGTTCATAGATCTCACATCTCCTCACATGCATCGATTGCATCGATCAAAACTCAGTTGGACGGCATCTGTTGTTTGGCGCGTCTGATCTCCAGTATCCCGGGGATGATATTGGCAAACGAGCCCCCGCCAGGATCAGCAGGATACCCGCCAGCATATTGCCCGGGATCTCCTCCCGTGGACCATCCAGGCCAGTATGGGCGAGAGCGCCGGCTTGAAGAAATACACCAGCGAGACCACGCTGGCCGGCTGGTATTCCATAGCCAGGAAGTAGGCGCAGAAGCCCACGCCGGCCACGCCGGCCGAGACATAGAGCACATAGGGCAGGTTCTGGAGGGTATAGCCCTCCAGAATGGGGATCTGGGCAAAGGAGGGCAGACCGATGGACTGGAAGAATCCCGCCACGGCGGGGATATGGGTGATCAGGATAAAGCAGAAAATGATGACGCTCCCGAAGAGGAAGCTGAAGCAGGTGACCACCGCGCCCCCGTACTCCCACACTTTCGTTTGCCCATCACCCCGTAGATGGAGAACAGCACAGTGGAGCACAGGGCCAGTCCTACGCCCACCATGTTCAGCTTGATATGCAGGGGTTGATAATGGCCAGGGTCCCCAGGATCTCCAGCCTCAGGGCTGCCAGATGGCGCCTCTTGATGGGCTCCTTCAGGATCATGAAGGCAAAAAGGTAACAAAGACTGGGTTGCAGCTGAACAGGACCGCCACCACGGAGGACTCGGTAAAGTTGATGGACATCTGATAGATCGGCATGCAGATGGCAATGCCGATCAGGCCCAGCAGGGCGAAATAGGCCACGCTTTTCCGGTCAGGCGCTTGCTTCGCTTCTTTAGGGTGTAGACAGCCACCGGGGCCAGAAAAACGAAGCCGATGGAAAAGCGGGCCAGCGTCAGCTGGACCGGATTGACCTCCCCGCGATGAGTTTCAGCACCACCTCCATGGAACTGAACGCGATAGTTGCAATCAGGATAAAAAATATCCTTTTTTCATGTTAAGTGTCTCCCCTTACAGGCTCATGTAAGTTTGTTTTTTGATTATAGCACAGCAGGCCCTGAAAAGGAACCAAAACTCAGAGCAGACACCGAAACGGCTGGACCAGGAGCGATGTGATGGGATAAAGTGCATGCTTCCAGTCTCCGTTATCCCAGGGGTCACCCTTCCTTCTCCACATAGGTCTCCAGTCCGGACACCAGCAGAGAATCCTCCTCCATTTCCGCTAGGTAATGTTCCAAGACCGCATTAAATTCCTCCCCATGGATCACGAACATCACTTCCGTATCCACATAGGTGCTGCGCATATCCAGATTGTAGGAGCCTACCGCCGCGAGGTCCTGGTCAATGAGCAGGGACTTTCCGTGGGAGGAGTAATCCCTGCACCACTCCCATACCTGAGCACCGGTATCCAGCACCCGAGCCTTATTGCGGTAATAGTCGGAAGAGGCCATAAAATTGTCCCCTACTCCCATGGAGTTGATCTGAACGGAGAAGGGCACCCCGCGCCCAGCCACCCGTGAAAGTCCGTCATACATCGACTGATCACATACTGCGTAGGGTGTTTGGAGGTAGACTCTCTCCTCAGCACCCTCCATCAGCTGCTGCAGCTGCCACCATACCAGAGGTTCTTTTGCCCAAAATATTGATCGGGTTATGGATAAAAGTCACAGCTTTTTAATGGGACCGTGGCCTCTATGTAATCTGTATTCTGTTTGCTCAAAAGCTCCGGATGAGCCTCCCTCCATGTGCTGTGCCGCATATGGAGGGCTTCTGTCTCTCAGAAGTACGCTCTTTCGATAGAAAAATGGTGCGGACTCCAGCCAGGTTTTTGCTGTGGCTGTCAGACCAAACCATCTGAAAGTACTGCTCCACCTGATGGAGTACGCTCTCACCGCTGTCAGCCGTCCCTGCGGCAGAATTATAGAACAGAATATCCAGGTCATGACTCTTTTCCGGGTCTGGGACATAGTCCCCAAAAATTTATCAAAAGTGTTTCGTCCGCCTGCCAGCAGCAGCCGGTCATCTGAGAGAATATATTTGTCATGGAGCCTGCCGTTAAAGGTCCAGGGCATGAGCGGTTTGGGCGTATTATAGAAACGGATCTCAATATTGGGATGTGCGCCCAGGGCATAAAACACCGGCGAGGAGGCCATGCTGACCAGGCCGTTCATCCCCATCCGTGAGGACCTGGACCTGGACCCCGCTTCTGCGCCTCTTCCGCTGCCGCCAGGAGGGCCGCTGCCACATCCCTGCCGCTCTCTTTTGACAATCCCGGATATCAAAATTGGTGAAAATCAGCCGCTTCTGCGCCTCTTCAATCATGCGGATCCCCGGATCTCCAGTGCGGCAACATTGTCATCTATCAGGGCTGCACGATCCACGCTTCCAGTCCCATAAAATCCACGTTTTGTCAAATCCTCTCTGAAATTCTTTTTTGACACTCCCGGCTGGAACAGAAATGGGAGCCACATTCCCAGGAGCAGATAGACCGCATAACACAGAAAAACCCAGTACTGATAGAACTCATAGGGGCTGGTCTTGTTGGGGTCCAGCCACACAGCGCCCTTCGCAGTCTTGCCCATCTTCTTGCCCTCGGAGTTGATCAGAAGCGTGATGGTCATCGCGTGCGCGTCCTTGCCGAGCTTGCGGCGGATCAGCTCCGTGCCGCCCAGCATATTGGACCACTGATCGTCGCCGCCGAACTGCATATTACAGCCATAATGCTGGAACAGGTGGTAAAAATCGTAGGACTGCATGATCATGTAGTTGAACTCCAGGAAGGAGAGACCCTTTTCCATGCGCTGCTTATAGCACTTCGCCCGAAGCATGTTGTTGACCGAGAAGCAGGCGCCCACCTCCCGCAGCATCTCGATGTAGTTCAGCTTCAGCAGCCAGTCGGCGTTATTCACCATCATAGCCTTGCCCTCGCCGAACTCAATAAAGCGCTCCATCTGCTTCTTGAAGCAGTCGCAGTTGTGCTGGATGATCTCCGGCGTCATCATGCTGCGCATATCGGTCCGGCCAGAGGGGTCTCCGATATAGCCGGTGCCGCCGCCGATCAGGGCGATGGGACGGTTGCCCGCCATCTGGAGGCGCTTCATCAGGCACCCGGAGATGAGGGCCAGCACGTTCCCCACCATCCCGCCAGCGGAAAGGCTGTCCACAAAGAAGAACAGGATGCCGCCCAGCACGGCCGCGCAGGTCACCAGATCCAGCTTTCCCGGCCTGCGCCGGAAGAAGATGGCGGTGAACCCCATCACGAAGATGGGGGGCGGTGAACTGGAGGACGATGGCGTTGGCGGCGGTGGTCAGCTTGTTGGCGATGGAGAAGAGGATGTTGGTCCCCACACCGCCAAAGCGCCCAGCAGGACCCAGCGGTTCATCCTGGGCTTGTGGCGGATGGCCCACAGGTACAGCCCGATAACTACCAAGGCCACCGCGGTCCTGGCTCCGTTGATGGACATCCGTTCCACGG
>VOFE01001646.1_pt1 | contig 20000 bp, 21 predicted proteins | sample 5384071 | NCBI WGS metagenome assembly VOFE01 (sample SAMN12384724, study PRJNA508395) | human gut metagenome | isolation source: healthy gut D | host: Homo sapiens
AATGTCTGCAGGCTGGGTATGCCGCAAGGTAAAACTGCCGGGACTGCTTGGAATGTTATTTACAGGTATTATATTAGGAGCGTTAATTTTCAGAATGGCAGGAGTCGCTTTGTGTATGGCAGGAACTAAGCTGAAGCTGAAAAGAAAGGGTATTCTGTATGCTTTGCATACACACCTAAGGCAACCGTTCAGGCGGCGATAGGCGGGTTCCATTGTCAATGGGACTTGCGTGTGGCAATACAGTACTTATAGTAGCAGTATTAGCAATAATAATAACAGCACCGCTTGGGGCATTTGCCATTGATATGACCTATAGAAAGCTGCTTAAGAAAAGCTAGGGAGAATTAAGATAAATTAGATAGTCTATTAGAAATAGGGAAGACTCATAGCAGCTAATAGTGGTTAAAAGAAGTTTAATAGAAAATAGAATGGAGAAAATATGGATACTAAAGCAAAATCACAATTCAGATTATTATTTCCGTGCTACTTCTCATTTTTTGTAAATGGGGCAATGGTATTATTAGTTGGAGCAATACTTCCATATATTATAGAAGAAGCAGGAATTAATTACAGCGTAGCAGGAGGTTTTTTATCGGCATTTGCAATAGGCAATCTTCTTGCGAGCTTTGTCAATCCGCCGATGGCTTCACGGATAGGAAGAAAAGCAACAATTGTTGTATTTTCAGCATTTATACCAGTAATGCTGCTTGTTATAACATTTCTTCCACCAGTGCCGGTTATATATGCAGCATTTATACTTATTGGAATAGGCAGAGGCTCAGTAAGCATAATCAATAATGCAGTTGTTAATGATAATTCTAACGGCAGACCAGCCGCACTTAACCTTTTACATATGACATTTGCGGCAGGTGCATTTATTGCTCCATTCATTACTTCGCTTTACACAAGCTTTGGTCTGGGCTGGAGAGCAGCTGCATATACAATAATTATAGGCTCAACATTATCAGTTATATTATATGTGTGGATGAGAATAGACTATAACTGGCCGCTGGAGTCTAAGAAGGCTAAGGAAAATTCTTCTGACAGCAAAGCAAAGCCATTTTATAAAAATAGCATTTTTTATATAATGGGCTTTTTATTATTCTTATATCTTGGACTTGAGAATTGCGTAAATGGATGGTTTGTAACATATTTTAAGAGTATGGATATAATGAGCAGTACATATGCAACCAACCTTGTATCGGTTACCTGGATAATGGTTATGCTTGGAAGACTTCTCACAGCTAAGATATCATCAAAGGTTGATAAGAATAAGCTTATATCTGGATACTGCGTTGCTACAACAGTATTCTTTATATTACTTACAGCAACCCATAATCTTGCAGTTATTACTGTAGCTATTGCAGGACTTGGCTTCTTCTTTGCGGGAATATATCCAACAACAGTATCAAGTGTTGGCAATATAATTAAAGGTTCAACAACAGGAATGTCATTATTTCTGGCCATTGCCGCATTAGGCGGAATTGTTACACCACAGATAGTAGGTTTCCTTGCTGACAGAATAGGAATGACAGCGGCAATACTTGTATTAGCGTTCAACGCTGCAGGTATGCTTATAATGTCAGGAACTAATGTGTTGATGAGAAGAAAAGAAACACATATATAAATGACTATATGAAATATAATTTTATGTGATTTTATATTTACAAATTAAAGCATATAAATGTATAATAATGGTAGTGAAGAGGTATATTTATACTGACGGTGAGGAAGTGCAGATTACAGATGAGAATAATGTATGGATTGTTAATTGCTATTGAGATTATTCTTATGGGAATATGTTCATATAAAGCAATGAATAAGAAAGGCAGACTGGCAAAGATAGTATTTATATATGAAGCTGTTGCAGCATTTTGTGGCATAGTATTTCTTGTGTATATATATGTTCCATGGAATAACTATCACAACGCTTTGCAAGAGCCTTACATTGATATGCTTTGACTGGATTCTTATTCTTCTAATGTACTACACGCAATATTATACAGGATTGTTTCATGGAGTTAAGATTATTAAAGAGGCAATGATTGCATTTTCAGCAATAGACAGTGTTATGCTTATTGCCAATGTATGGAATCATCAGATATTTACTATAACAGAGATTAATGATTATGAGATTGTAACAGAATTTGTGAAGACCAATTTCTTTTATAAGGCACATTTTATATATAATTATCTTGTTATCTTATTATTGCTTTTATCTTTTATGTTTATGATAGCGAACTCGTCTAAGTTCTACAGTTTCAGATACGAGATAATATTTATAGCACTTCTGATTGGATTTATTCTTGACATTGTGACAATAAGGTCACAGTCAATATATGATGTGTCTATGCCGGCATACGGAATTATGTGTATGCTTATATACTATTTCACGTTAAGATATATACCTAATGAGCTTATAGAGAATACGCTGTCCCTTATTATTAAAGATATGAATAGTGGAATTGTGTGCTTTGATAACAGAGGAAGATGTATATACTGTAATGACATATTAAAGAATATTTATAATATTGGAACAGAATATATTGATGTTGAGAGAAAATATTCAGAATGGCTTAATGAGCGTGGAAGTGACAGAAAAGATACGATGAAGACTGAAACAACAGTATCTTTTCACGATATTAAGAAATATTATGAGGTTGTATATAAGAGAATATTTGATGATAAGAATAATTTTGTATGCGATTATTTTATATTTAATGATAAGACAGAAGACATACAGTCACTTGAGAAAGAAAAGTATAAAGCAACCCACGACAGGCTTACGGGACTTTATAACAAGGATCAGTTCTATGTAGAAACATACAAGATCCTTCATAGAAATGCAGATGTGCCATATTGTATGTTATGCAGTAATATAAGGGACTTTAAGTTCGTTAATGAATTATTTGGAATAGAAAAAGGTAACGAAGTTCTTGTAAAGCAGGCAGAGATAATGAAAGAATATGCCAGTGATGATATCATAGCAGCAAGAATTAACAGTGACCGTTTTGCTATGCTTATTCCTAAGAAGAGTTTCAGTGTAGATATGATATTATCCATAATTCACAGAATGCAGGATTATTTTAAAGATAGTTCATTCCATCTGCACATTTTTACAGGTGTGTATGATATAAATGATTTGGAAGAGCCTGTAAGTATTATGTGTGATAAGGCTAATCTTGCAAGTGAAACTATTAAGAATGAATATAAGAGCAATATAGCTTATTATACAGAAAGACTTTTTGAAAGCTCTATTGAAGAAAGAAGAATTATAGGAGAATTCGAGAGGGCAATAAGTAATAATGAATTTGAAATGTACTTACAGCCACAGGTAGACTCTAGCGGTAATTTATACGGAGCAGAAGCACTTGTGCGTTGGCAGCACCCTGAAAGAGGACTGTTATCTCCGGCAATATTTATTGATGTTCTTGAAAAGACAGGCTTTATATATAAGCTTGACAGATATATGTGGGATAAAGCAGCTAAGAAGCTTGGAGAATGGAAGAAAGAGGGAAAAGACCAGTATCACATATCGGTTAATATATCGACTAAGGATTTCTATCTTGTGGATGTATACGAAACATTTGTCGGGCTTGTTGATAAATATGACATTGACCCTGTTAATCTTAATATAGAGATTACAGAAACAACATTAATGTCCGATTTTGACAAGAATATGGGTATAATCAGGCTTTTTGCAGAACTACGGATTTAATATAGAGATTGATGATTTTGGAAGTGGATACTCATCACTTAATATGTTAAAGGACATAAGTGCAGATGTATTAAAGATTGATATGGGCTTCTTAAGAGCCTCAGAAAATGAGGCGAAAGGGCTTGATATTCTTGAAAGTATAATAACACTTGCTGGAAAGCTTGGAATGAAAGTTATAACAGAAGGTGTTGAAACAAAAAAACAGCTCTATATGTTAGTAGAGATGGGGTGTGATATGTATCAGGGATATTATTTCTCTAAACCAATACCGGTTGATGAGTTTGAGAAGAAGTATAACATTAAGTAATAAGTAAATTGTATTCTGGGCTGCTGCATTTTGTGGCAGCCTAATATAATGATAGGCGTAAGTGTCAGAGCGCACTTGATACAAGCGTTATATAAGCCAAAATGTGCGTAGAAATGAGGATATATATGATAACAGGCACAATAAAGAAGAATTGGAAAATGTTAATTACAGTTCTTGCAGCAGTAATAGGCGTACTGGCAGTATATCAGCCAGAAAATGCTGTGTGTTACGCAGCAGATAATGACACATCGGCTATAGAGATAAGAACCTCAAAGGATTTGTTGGAAGCCTCTAAGAATAGTGATGGCAGTTATGTCCTTATGGCTGATATTGATATGTCAGTATTTGGGATGGACGGCTGGAAGCCTTGGAATTTTAATGGAACATTTGATGGCAATGGACATACACTTTACAATATGGACATTAATACTGTTACAGATGTTACAGAAAAGGCTTATGATGGCAACCTTAAAGAATATGATACTTATTATGCCGGACTTTTTGGGATAACGAAGAATGCGGTTATTAAGGATCTTAATATAAAAGGTGCATATGTAAATATAAGCGAGAATGAGGATGGTAATCGTAATAAGAGCATATTAGCTGCTATATTGGCAGGTTATATGGATAATACGACAATCACAGGCTGTAAAGTGGAAGGTTATGTATCCATCAAATCAACAGCAGCTATGTGGGGAACTGCGGGTATTGCAGGCTTTGGTAACGGAAATATAAGTGGTTGTGAGGCAGATGTTACACTTGTATGTACAGATGCAGATAAGAATTCTGCTGACAGAGATGAGCAGTTTATGGGTGGTATATATGCCGATGGCTATATCAATGTAAGTGACTGCATAGTTAATATTGACGGCTATATATCAGAACATGGATATGTTCATTCAGGCGGAATCACAGGACTTTATATATTATATCCAGTTACGGGAAGTTATGTTGCTGATATTGCAGGCAATACAATCAATGGAAAGATAACATTTTTTGAGGATAATACAGACAGACGTGCATATTGCAAGGCTGTTGCCGGTGAAAGAATGAATCTTTATTCAACTTCTGCTGCTAATACAGATAATTTTGTAAGAAATGAGGTGTATGATTATACAGTAGATTTAAAGCCTGACAATTATGTAAGAAAGACATATTCTGTAGATAATCCATATGAGAATGAGCAGAAGCTTGTCAGTTCAGAGGATAACAGTACAGAGAGCAGTGATAATGGACTTATTAAGACAGGAAGCACTAATAATGCTTCGCATAGCAATGTATTAAATATGAGCATGCCAGTAAGGGTTATTGTTATTGTAGTAATGATAGCAGCAGCGGTTGGTATCTATTATTATATAGCAGGAAAGATAAGGAAAAGCAGAAAGAAATAAAAATATCATTAAAGAAGTAAAAAAATAGCACAAAGAAACAGTACAGGGAAATTCAGAAGAAATAAATAAAAAACAGGCACTGAATAAAATGTATAGTTGGAATGGAGATGTAAAAAATGCAGTTTACAGATGAACAGTTTAAGAAAGACTCTGAACAGTTGATAGACTTTATATATAAAAGTCCAAGTCCATACCACGTTGTTAATAATATAGCGGCAGTTCTTAATGAAAACGGATTTATACGCTTAAGTGAGGGTAAAGCCTGGAAGATTAATCCGTCAGGACGTTATTATGTAATAAGAGGTGGTTCTTCAATTATAGCTTTTAATATGCCAAAGGCAGAAAGCTATAAGGGGTATAATATAACAGCCAGCCACAGTGATTCTCCATCTTTTAAGATAAAAGAAAATCCAGAGATAACAACAGATAAACATTACATAAGCCTTAATGTAGAGAAATACGGCGGAATGATAATGTCAACGTGGCTTGACAGACCATTGTCAGTTGCAGGATATGCAGTAGCAATTGGCAGGTCAGGCATTAAAGAATATCTTGTAAATGCAGATAAGGACCTGCTTGTAATACCTAACCTTGCAATACATATGAATCGTAGTGTCAATGATAACACAAGTCTTAACCCACAGAAGGATATGCTTCCTTTATTTGGTGATATTAATGCCAAGGATAACTTTGATGAGTATATAAAGTCTTGTATACAATCTGAAGACAAGGATAAAGAAAGCGTTGCAGATGAAAGCCTTACAACAGAACTTTTCTTATATAACAGGGAAAAAGGCAGAATATGGGGCTGCAACGATGAATATATATCAGCACCAAGATTAGATGACATACAATGTGCGTATTCATCTTTAATGGCTTATATTAAGGCATTGGGTGAGATTTCAGATGATTATGATAAAGTAAATGTATGCTGTGTATTTAATAATGAAGAAGTCGGAAGCACAACTATGCAGGGAGCAGACTCTACATTTTTATCAGATGTGTTAGAACGAATAAGCATAGCTTATGGTCTGGACAGGGAAAAGTATATGATGGCAATAGCTTCATCATATATGGTATCTGCTGATAATGCACACGCTGTACACCCTAACCACACAGATAAGGCAGACCTGACAAACAGACCATATATGAATGAAGGAATTGTTATTAAATTTAATGGCAATCAGAAATATACGACTGACAGTATATCTTATGCCATATTCAAGGACATATGTGACAAAAGAAATGTCCCATACCAGACATATGCTAACAGGTCGGATATAGCCGGCGGCTCAACACTTGGCAATATATCTAATTCACACGTATCAGTTAATACTGTTGATATAGGGCTTGCACAGCTTGCAATGCACTCAGCATATGAAACAGCAGGTGTGAAAGATACAACTTATATGATAGAGGCACTGACAGGCGTATTTTTAAGATAGTAATTTAATAGTTTAATAACTGATATATGTAAATATATATTAATCATACAGAATATAATATATATTTTAATGTTAGAATTTTTTGGAAAATAGAATATGTGCAGGCTCAGATAAATGGCAGTTAGTAAAGAATACATTTACAGCATCTTTATAATCGCTCATTTTCTGAGCCTTTTTAATAGCCTTGGCTTCTTTTTTGCAGTCACCAAATGCGTATTCCATATAGCACCACATTTCTTTCATACGGTGGATAGCGTGCTTATCACCTGACATTATCTTAAGGCGTTCTTCATACACATAGTTATGGAGCTTTCGCATATTATCTTTATCCTCTTTAAGGTTTCTTGCATATTCATAAGGATTATCACTTATAAGTACATTGATAAGTCCTGGGTCAGCGACAAGTCCGCGACCAAGCATTATGCAGTGTGGCAGTGGTGATTTGCTATTTTCATCTGTATAAGCATAATCTTTAAGAAATGCAATATAATCATTTCGAGTAAATATGTCACCATTGTAACATACAGGGTTGCGGCTTTCTTTAATTGCCAGCCTGAAAGCTTCCTTATTAACATCACCACGGTAATAATCAGTTCTTACTCTTGGGTGGATAATTAATTCCTCAAGGCTGAACTTATTATATACTTCAAGGATATTGTACCATTCATCAGGTGATTCAATTCCGATACGTGTCTTTACAGATACTTTTATATTGTTGTCCTGAATGTAATTATCGGACATTATTTCATAAAGTATGCGTTCAAGCCTGTCAGTATCTGCAAGCATTCCTGAGCCTTTGGATTTGGAAACGACTGTTCCAGAGGGACAGCCTGCATTAAAGGTTAATTTCATTATATCCGAAGTTATCAAAAAGCATATGGGCTGTCCATATGAAATCCTCTGAATTATTAGTCATTATCTGTGGTATTGAATTGATTAAATTATTATTTCTGTCAATATCACGCATTTCCTTTGCTAGAAATTTCTCTGTCTGGTTAGGTGATATAAATGGCATAAAATATTTGTCAATTTTGCCGTGTCCGAAGAATTCATCGAAGGCATTACGGAACATATAATCCGTAAGTCCCTCCATAGGGGCAAGATATACTTTTGGTGTTAGACATATTTCCTCATTTCCTGTACATTACATAATTTTCTTTTTCTGCTGTCTTGCAGTTATGGCAGTAACCATTTGTCTAGGTACACATTTTGCCACAGTTGTGCCAAGCTTCATCATTAGAGTAGGAACAATTGTGACTTTGCCCCGAAACATCTGTCTTAATGCATAAGAAGCACAGTAAGTGGCTGATATTCCCGGAAGTGCAAAGGTTACATTAGCTACATTATTAAAGTTGGTGTTAACAGGGCCGGGACATAACATACATATGTGAACCCTGCTCTTAGCCTCTCGTAGTTCTTCATTAATGGCACTGGTAAGACTTGTCACATAACTTTTAGTAGCATAATAAGTAGACATATATGGACCGCCAGGAAGAAGTCCTGCACTAGAAGCCACATTCATAATGTAACCACGGTTTCTTTTCTTGAAAGCTTTAACCATATATTTGGTAAGAATATGGGTTGCCTTGATATTTACATTAATCATAGATAATTCTTTATTAAGGCTTGTTTTATCAAAGCTTCCAAGGTCGCCAAATCCGGCATTATTAATGAAGATATATATATTCTTCTTTGCCAATGTCCTGCCAAGCTTAATGCAGGCATTTTCATCAGATAAATCACAGGTTATTATTTCACATCTTGTAGATAACTGCTGTGAGAGAAGAAGCATTTCTTTAGTATTTCTAGATACAAGGATAAGGTCATAGCCTTTCTTGCTTAAAAGCTTTGCCATTTCACGGCCGATACCAGAGCTTGCACCGGTTATGCAGGCAACGGCACGGCTGGATTTATTGGAATTATTAATATTATTCATATTAAACCTCATTTCTGCGCACAGATTAAAGCATAACAGTTTAGTGTCAGGTGCGCACAGACACGATTACTCCACTTGTAAAATTAAATGGACTGCATTACAATAGAAACATTATAACATAAAACAATAGGAGAGAAGTATGAAAAATCGAACCTTATTTAAACAAGAGTACATTGATGCGGCAATGAGAGCGAGCAATTTTGATAATAATAAGTACAAAATATTTAAAATGATATACAACATCTTCGGACTTTTATTTGGAATGGGCTGTATAAGATATCTTATATTCCAGATTATGGGGAGCGAGGAAGCCGACTGGTTTATGGTAATATTTTATGCGTGTGCTGCGGCTGTATTCCTTTATATAGGAATGATTGGAATGGACAGAAGCAGTAAAAGAAAGTACCATAATATATATTCAAGAATGGTTGGAATTACATTTACATATGATATCGACTCAGAATATATTGTTGTAACCGATGAGGAAGACGACAAGGACACATTCAGCTGGGACGATATAATTAAATGGAATCAGGATACGGAAAATATATATCTTTTTGTGTCTGCTGATGACTGCCTTGTAATTAATAAGGAAGGCTTTGTTGAAGGGACATATAAAGATTTAATCGAACTTGCAACAGCAGTTATGGGACTTAGGGATGATGAGGAGAATATTAATGAATAATATAAGCGTTAGAATTAATAACACAGATACACAGGATAATGCAAATGGTCTTTACATAAGAATATTAGAGGCTGACGAGATTACAGACATATATAATGAACATATAGTAACAGACTTTCCGGCATCAGAGGTTAAGCCTCTTAGTCAGATGTTAAGAAAGAGAGAGCAAGGACAGTATTTTGTATATGGAATGTTTGAGGATAATGGAGAGCTTGCAGGATATGCGTATTTTATAAAATGCAGTAATAAAGATGTATATCTTCTTGATTATCTTGCGATAGTTAAGAATAAGCGTTCAAAGCATTTAGGTTCAACATTTTTACAGGAGTTAAAGAATATTGCAGTAAATGATGACAGGCTCTTAATGTTAGAGGTTGAAAATCCTGACTATGCAGATGAGGGTGCAGCTAAGGATTATATGATTAAGAGAATAGGCTTTTATAAGAAGAATGGAATGAAATTAAGCAATACAAGCTGTTATTTCCTTGGTAATGAATATAGAATATTGTATGCAGGCGATGAAGTAGAAGATGACTATATGGATGAGATAACAGATACTGTATACAGGGATTTCTTCGGAGATCAATTCGTGGATATGAATGTAAGATTTCATTAATAATAATAAGTAAAAGCTTTGATTGAGTTAATAATCTTTTGAAAATGTAATAACACCTTAAAAATAATAAGTGTACTAATTGACAAAATATGATTAGTTATCGCATAATATGACGTATGAATATGTATAATTATTCATATTCTGGCAGGTATATGTCTAGCGCATCAGGCATTTATCAGGCAGGTACTAAAGATTGCGCAGAAAAGAGGATTACAATGAACAATCAGGAAATGATGGAACTAACAACGGTTGATAAAAGTGAATTTGAAGAACTCGTTAAAGAGTGTACAAGATCAGGCTCCATTGACCAGAATTTATATATCGAATATGATGTTAAGAGGGGTCTTCGTGATAGTAATGGTAATGGTGTTCTTACAGGACTTACAGAAATATCTGATGTATGTGGTAATGAGAATGTTCATGGTAGAAAGATACCTGTCGATGGACAGTTATATTTTCAGGGATATAATGTCCAAGGATATTATTAAAGGCTCTACAAGAGATAGATTCCGTTTTGAAGAAGCAACTTACCTTCTTTTATTTGGTAATCTTCCTACAGAGAAACAGCTTGACAGTTTCCTTAGAATACTTGCTGATTTACAGGAACTTTCAGGTGCATTTATCAGAGATGTAATTATGAAGGCAACAAGTACTAATCTTATGAATTCACTTATGAAAAGTATCTTAAGCCTTTATTCATATGATGAAAATCCGGATGACATATCAATTCCTAATGTATTAAGGCAGTCGTTACAGCTTATAGCTAAGATGCCTTTGCTTACAGTATATGCGTATCAGTCATACAGACATTTTAAATTAGACGGAACGCTTATGATTAAGAATCCTAGGAAGGGATATTCAACTGCAGAGAATATTCTTTATATGTTAAGAGATGATGGACAGTTCACAGAGAGCTTGAAGCTAAGGTTCTTGATATCTGTCTTGTACTCCACGCAGAGCATGGTGGTGGTAATAACTCAACATTTACTAACCACGTTGTAACATCATCAGGAACTGATACATATTCAGCTATGGCAGCTTCAATCGCTTCCCTTAAAGGTCCTAAGCATGGTGGTGCTAACCTTAAGGTTCAGGAAATGTTCGCTGATATAAAAGCTAACTGCAAGGATTGGGATAATAAAGAAGAAATCTGTGCATATCTTAATAAAATTCTTGATAAACAAGCATTTGATGGTGCAGGTCTTATATATGGTATGGGTCATGCTGTATACACTAATTCTGACCCAAGAGAAGTTATACTTAAGAGCTTTGCGAAAAAATCTTTCTGTTGAAAAGGGAATGGAGAAGGAGTATGCTCTTTATGAGACAGTAGAAAAGAAGCAGGACAGCTTATTATGAACAAAAGAAAAATGTTCAAGCCGGTATGTGCCAATGTCGATTTCTACAGTGGATTTGTATATTCAATGCTTGGTATTCCAGAAGAAATGTTTACTCCTATGTTCGCAACAGCTCGTATTTCAGGCTGGTGTGCTCATCGTCTTGAAGAGCTTGTCAATGCAGGAAAGATTATTCGTCCTGCTTATAAGTATGTAGGCTGGCATAGGGATTATCCTAAGATGGAAGAACGCAAATAATAATTAGCAATTAAAGAGGTATTAATCAAAATGTCACAATATAAGGTAAGAAAGTTAAATAAGCCAATTAACTGTGTTGTTGAAGTGCCGGGTTCTAAGAGTATTACGAACAGAGCACTTCTTATGGCAGCGTTATCAGATGGAGAGTGCAGACTTAATGGAGTGTTATTCAGCGATGATTCAAGACATTTTCTTTCAAGTCTTATAGCATTAGGTTATGTTATACAGGTAAATGAAGTTGACAAATATGCAATCATAGAAGGACATGGTGGCAATATTCCTAAGAAAGAGGGCGTTATCAATGTAGGCAGTGCAGGAACAGCAGCAAGATTTCTTACGGCAATGTTAGCTTTTTCTGATGGACAGTATACAATAGAAAGTTCTGAGCAGATGAAGAAAAGACCAATGCTTCCTTTATTTAATGCACTTGAAGATATGGGAGCACATTTTGAGTTCCTTGAAAAAAACGGACATCTTCCAGTAAAGGTAACAGGTGCAGCTTTTGGCGGTAATAAGCCTAAGGCAGAGGTATCAATTGACATAAGTGAGAGTACACAGTTCTTAAGTGCACTTATGATGACAGCACCAATGCTTGACAGTGGTCTTAAGATTAATATTACAAGCAAGAAGACAGATGGCTCATATATAAGAATAACATCTAATATGATGAAGCAGTTCGGCTGTGAGGTTGTACACGAAGGGCTGTATATCAGATACCTGCTGATGACAATTATGTTGCAGGTACATATCAGATTGAACCTGATGTGTCAGCAGCCTGCTATTTCTATGCGGCAGCAGCACTTACAGGTGGTTATGCCCTTGTTAAGAATGTAAGATATACTTCAATGCAGGGAGATATGAAGTTCCTTGAGGTGTTAAAGCAGTTAGGCTGTAAAGTTGAGGAAGAGCATGAAGGAATAAGTGTTACAGGTCCTGCTAATGGTGAATACAATGGCGTAGACGTAGATATGAATGACTTCTCAGACCAGACAATGACACTTGCGGCAATTGCTCCATTTGCAAAGACACCAACAATTATAAGAAATATTGAACATATAAGACTTCAGGAGTCAGATAGAATAGAGGCTATTGCTAATGAACTTAACAGCCTCTGCATAGATATTAAGAAGGGAAGAGACAGAATAGAAATTCTTCCAGGACATATTAAACCAGGCGTTGTAAAGACATACTCCGATCATAGAATGGCTATGGCATTTGCACTTATCGGGCTCAGAGTGGATGGCATTATAATTGATGATTATGAGTGTTGTGCGAAGACCTTTGAGGATTATTTTCAGGTGCTTGACAGGGCTACACGAGAGTAATGCGAGAGGGGGCAGCTTTTGGTTAGTCGGATTTCGGACGATATAAGGCACGATATTAAGGTGTTAAGCTGGAGGTTATGGATTAGCCGGACTATATAAGGCTCGAAAAAAGGGAGGGCTGCTGGGATAAGGTGATGGTCAGGTAAACAGATTGGATATTTCTAAGATTTTCTGTGAAGGTTGTTGATAGGGACACAGCCGTTCAGACGAAACATCCGTGTTTCGTATTCGCTCACTCGCACATCCTTGTACGAGTGCTGTTGGACGTAGAGGGAAAGCCTAAGAAATATCACAATATGTTTAAAGGACCACCTCCTCACCCCAGTCACCCTCCCTTGATTTTTTTCGTTCCTTATATCTGGGTACTGCTTAATTTACACACGTTTATAAGTCCTACTTAGCCGAGAGAACAACAGCCCCACTCCACGAAATAAATTACGGCAAGCACTTACAAAACTTCCGGCTGGCAATCGCAGTTGTGTGGCATTAATATATTGCAAGCTGGGTACTGTTGAAGCCGCCGGCACTTAGCGGCTGTCCTTTAGCCGCTTAGTGTCCGCTGCGGCTTCAAGTAGCGGGAGCGTGCCCAGCGGTAATATATTAATGCCGCACAACGTCCGTCCACCACCGCCACCACAAAAGTTTTGTAAAGTACTCCCACAAATTAAAAGAAAAGCAGGTGACCCCCAATTTGAAAATCCTAATGTACAAATGGAAAGTATACAATCAAAGCGATGTAGCCGAAGCGTTTGAATATTTCGGATATACCGTTGATATGTATGAAGAAAAGCCTGTCAACAGTAACAGTATCACAGGCTATAAAGAACACGATATGAAAGAGATATCAGATGTGATTTCAGAATATGATATAGTATTTTCTCTTAACTACTTTCCGCATATATCAGATGTATGTGAAAAGCTTGGAAAGAAGTATATTGCATGGACAGTAGACAGTCCACTTATATCTCTTTATCACCAGTCTGTATTTAATTCGTGTAATTATATATTTATATTTGATAAGTTCTTTTATTATGAATTAAAGCAGATGGGTGTCCGAAATGTATACTATCTTCCGCTTGCTGTTAATACAGAAAGGCTTGATAAGCTGATTGGTCAGCAGAGCAAAGAAGACCGGCAGAGGTTTGCAGCTGATGTTTCATTCGTTGGAAGTATGTACCATAAGAATTCTTATGATGATATTAAAGATAAACTGCCGCCATATATGAAGGGGTATTTTGATGCGGCAATGCTTGCACAGCTTAATATATATGGGGATAACATAATAGACGATTTGCTGACAGTAGATATATTAAAGGAATTGTCGGAGATAATAGATTTCAGGCAGGGGACAGGGCATTTTCTGATATACGGCTTGTGTTTGAGTCTACATTTCTGGGCTTTAAGCTTGCTAATATAGAACGTGTAAGTACGCTTAACAGGTTGTCAAAGACGTTAAGGGGTCATAATACTGCCGTGTATACAGACACGATTGATAGTAAGCTGGAAGGAGTTGACTACAGGGTGCAGTAGCTTATATGACACATATGCCGCTTGTATTTAATAATTCGAGAATTAATCTTAATATGACAATAAGAAATATAAGGACGGGCATACCATTAAGAGTGTGGGACATATTAGGAGCAGGAGGCTTCCTGCTTACGAATTTTCAGGTTGAGCTTCCAGATTATTTTGAAAATGGAAAAGATATCGTGTACTATGAGGACATTAATGACTGCTGCCGCAAAGCCGAATATTATCTGGCACACGAAGATGAGCGCAGACAGATTGCATTTAATGGTTATAACATAGTTAAACAAAATCACAGCTATACACAGAGAATTGCCACAATTCTTGATATAGTAAATTATTAATAAAATGTGATTATCACGATAGCGGTAAGGCGTTAGTATTATCATTATAATACGATGTGAGAGTTAAAAAGAAATACCGCCACTGGCATTGTAATAATTAAAGATTGATATAAAAATGGCATAGAAGCAGTGAACTAATAAATCACTGCCGCTATGTCATTTTATTATATGATTCGTTAGTTATGTTACTGTAATAATATTCAATCAGGTTACTGTAGGCTTCTGATTGCACCAAACACACCATTGAATTCATTGAAAAATGTTTCTTCATATTTTTTAAGAATACAGAAGCATAATTATCCTTATAAGATAAAGATATATAGAGGTTGCCAATAGCAGAGTCTATAATCTGTATTTTAATAAGAAGGTTATTGTCACATTTCCAAACAGCAGAAGCAGCACATCTGAAATTGTATATAGGAAATTCAGATACGATGTTATAACCAAATCCAAAGTCAATGCTATGTGTGCCTGTTTCGTTAGTATAGGTTATTGTTCCCCATTTTCTGGTAGTGTTATTAGTGTCCGTGCTGGCATTGTCTGCATTATGAATTGTAACTTTTACAGCGGTCATGTTACATACATTTTCATCACATACATATGTAACATTATTGATTAAATTCTCATATGAGGAAGCAGTGCTGTCCTTAAGGCAGAACAATTCACGGCTGTTAATAAAGGTATTGTATTCTGCAAGCTGTGCATCAGTTTCGTTATTAACAGATGTTTCGTCATCGATTTTATTATAGATTTCTTCCCAGAAGGCATCATATATGCACTGTACGCCGCCTTGACGTCCAAGGGTATCAGCGGTTGTTACCATATAGATGTCCTTATCAGGAACATAAAGCGCAAGCTGTCCCGCCATACCATAGAGGGCATATCCGCCGTTGCGTGTGATCCATATCTGATAACCATAACCCTGCATTTCCTCCAAGGTACCGCTCTTTCCATAAGGATCGCTCTGCTTCATTCTTGCAGCTTTGATGTAATCTGCTGGAATAAGCTGCTTGTCGTTGTATACACCATCTTTAGATATAAGATAGATTATTTTAAGCATATCAACAGGTCTTGCACATATTCCAGAACCGCCCATAGGAATTCCACAAGGGTCAGGAAGAATAAATGTATCTTCAGAAAATCCCAGTTCATTAAGGAACTTTTCTTTAAGATAGTCAATAACTCTCATTCCAGATAGTCTTTCGATAAGAGCACCAAGAACGTGAGTTGATGAAGTGTCATAAGAGAATTGTGTGCCAGGTGCGTGAACAGGCTTGACTGTAAAGAATGAGCCCACCCAGTCGGTTATGCCAGCAGTTTTATAAGTGGTGCTGTCGTGGCACGTTCTCATAGTAAGCATATCCCTTATAGTAAGCATTTTCATATAATCATAAGCTCCATTTTGGGGAAGTTTATCTTTAAAATAATCAACAATATGGTCATCTAATGATAACTTGTGTTCGCCATACAGACAGCCAATGCCCAAAGATACTAAAGACTTTGTCATAGAAAACATACGGTGAAGTGAATTGTTGTCGTAAGGCTTGTAATAGCTTTCCATACATATATTGTTTCCACGCATAATTATAAGGCTGTGCATAGGAATATCCTGATTTTCAAGACGTTTTGCATAATTAATAAGATTGTGGTAGTCGATATTACATTCGCTTGGTTTAACATAATTAAATTTAGTCTGCATAATTAAATCCTCCGTTGGTTAATTATTTTACAAGTGTTCGTTCATTAATAAGCTTAATATAATATATATTACAATACAAATATGAGAGTGTCAAAAATGTATCAGCTGTCTATATGATAATATAATTTTTCAAAATTTAACTTCAAAAATGTATTCAAATCATATATAATGTAAGGAATTATTGAGGTATAGAATGTAGTATAAATTCACAGGAAGGATAGTAATATTAAGAAAATGTAATAGTATACGGATTATTATTGTTTAAATTGTTATTTAAGTTATTATGTGGATTTATAAAAAAGGGGGAACAGAGTTGATTAACGTATTATGCAGAATATTTGTTAAGAATTATAAAGATACGAAAAATCCCAAAGTAAGGCTGGAGTATGGAATATTTGCAGGAATTGTTGGAATTATATGTAATATTGTACTGTTTCTTACAAAGCTTACGGCTGGATTTCTTACATCATCATTGTCAATTATGGCAGATGCAATTAATAACTTATCAGATGCAGGTTCATCAATAGTAACACTTGCGGGTTTTAAGCTTGCATCCAAGCCGGCGGACTCGGAACATCCATATGGGCACGGAAGAATAGAGTATATATCAGGCTTTATTGTATCAATGCTCATTATTGTAATGGGTGTTGAGCTGTTAAGAAGCTCAGTTGAGAAAATATTCAATCCACAGCCTCTGGAATTCAGCTTTATTTCAATTATAATACTGATTTTTTCTATTCTTTTAAAAATGTGGATGGCTAAATTTAACAAACGGCTTGGAGATAAAGTAGATTCTGCGGCAATGAAAGCCACAGCAACAGACAGCTTATCAGATTGCATAAGCACTACCGTTGTATTGTTAGGCGTGCTTATTACACAGTTTTCCAATGTAGATATCGATGGCTATGCAGGAGCGTTTGTCGCATTATTTGTAATAATAGCAGGATTTAAAGCAGCTAAAGAAACGCTTTCGCCACTTCTTGGCCAGCCGCCATCAAAGGAATTCGTAAAGGAGCTGGAAAGATTAATATTAGAGGACGAACATATCATAGGTGTCCACGATTTAATCGTTCATAATTATGGACCGGGAAGAGTATTCGTATCAGTACACGCAGAAGTTCCGGCAGATATGGATATTCTTGTGGCACACGACTGTGTGGATATGGCAGAACGCCGCATAGAAAAACGAATGGGTTGTTTTATAAGCATACATATGGATCCTGTAATAACAGATGATGAGGTTATTAATGAACAGAAAGCGGTTGTTCAGGAGATAATTGATGATATATCACCGGATATAAGCATGCATGATTTCAGAACAATAAAAGGACCACATATAACTAATCTTATATTTGATGTGTTAGTTCCATTTGGATTTGATATGAAAGACGATGAGATAGTTAGCAGGATAAAAGATGCACTCCGCGATAAGCACGAGAACTGGAGAGCAGTAATACAGGTTGATAAGAAAATGTTCTGAAATTAATGATGGAGACTGGGATTATATCCAGCCTCCATCATATTGTATTATCTGTCCGGTAAGGTAGTTGTCGGAGTTTAAAATAAGCTTTTGCAAGATTGGCAACCCCATAAGGTGAGCCAAGTGTTCCACAAGGAATTTCTTCTGCTAATTCTTGAAGCTCCTCAGGGCTTAAATGTCCATTCATCTCAGTGTCTATAGCTCCACAGGCTATTGCATTAACCTGTATGTTACTTGGCGCAAGTTCTTTAGCTAAAGCTTTGGTAAAAAGAATTGATTGCCCCCTTGGTAGCAGAGTAGGCGACTTCACAGCTTGCACCATACAAGCCCCACACTGATGATATGTTGATGATTTTTCCGCAATGACGTCTTAACATATCCTGCACTGCAAAATGGCAGCAGTTGTATACAGAATTGAGATTGACAGACATTATATTATTCCACATATCAGGTGTCATATCCTGAAATAGTCCTATAGATGCAATTCCTGCATTATTAATAAGAACATTTACTTTTCCATAAATGCTTATGGCAAGGTCAAACATTTCATTAACTGTTGAATAATTGCTGACGTCCCCGACAAAGGTTTCACACAATGCTCCCTTTTTAATAATTTCTTCTTTGACAAGTTCAAGCCTGCCAGCACTTTTTGGAACAATTGATAATAAGTGCTGTATCAGGTGCTGCTAGGCTTAAAGCAATAGCTTTGCCAATTCCGCGTGAAGCACCGGTTACCACTATGACAGTGGATACATTAGTTTCCATAATAAATCCTCATTTCTATGAATGATTTTTGCACACATCAGCACTTATTGTGTCAGAATAATCTGATATTTAAACATAATAATGCAAATGTGAGCATATACTATATTTATCATTCTATATCAAAAAATACATTGGGCAAGCTTGACATTTAATGATTTGTGCATACTTACTAAATTTGTAAATGCTTACAAAAAACTCAGAAAGTTATTCGACACAAATTGACAGATAATCAAGGAGTTATCCACAGATAAAAAGTGTGGAATTGCTTAGAAAAATAGTTATACACCAAGTTATCCACATTATCCACAATTTGATATGGGGATAAACACTGTGGATTATATCGTGGATAACAGAATAAATGTTTTGTTCAATTATACAAAATTTTAAATTGTTAAAAAAATACCAGTATTAGTGCTTGACATTTGAAATGCCAGTATTACAGGGCTTTTACGGCTCTTTGACTACTAAATTAATAAAATATCTGTAAATTGTGTGAACTTACTTGTCTAAATGTAAAAATTGTGTTATAATAACATTATCAAAAGTCGTGAAGCACAATGAAGCACAATTGAATTGGCAACATTCCTTAATCAGGCAACACGATAATAAAGTGATAGAAGGAGTTGGACATCATGCGTTTTATTATTACAGGAAGAAATATTGATGTAACAGATGGTTTAAGATCAGCAGTGGAGGAAAAGTTAGGTAAGCTGGATAGATTTTTTGCACCAGAGACAGAAGTCAATGTAACATTAAGTGTTGAGAAAGAAAGGCAGAAGATAGAAGTTACAATACCTGTTAAAGGTAACATTATAAGAAGTGAACAGGTAAGCAGTGATATGTATGTGTCTATAGATCTTGTTGAGGAAGTAATTGAGAGACAGTTAAAGAAGTATAAGAACAAGATTGTAGATAAGCATCATAATGAAGCCGCATTTGCCAAGGAATATGTAGAGAATGAATATGAGCCAACAGATGAGGTTAAGATTATAAGAACTAAGAGATTTGGTATCAAACCAATGGATCCTGAAGAGGCATGTGTCCAGATGGAATTATTAGGTCATAATTTCTATGTATTCTTCAACTCAGAGACAGAAGAAGTCAATGTTGTATACAAGAGAAAAGGCAATACATATGGTCTTATAGAGCCAGAACTTGACTAAAAAA
>VOFE01002050.1_pt1 | contig 20000 bp, 34 predicted proteins | sample 5384071 | NCBI WGS metagenome assembly VOFE01 (sample SAMN12384724, study PRJNA508395) | human gut metagenome | isolation source: healthy gut D | host: Homo sapiens
TTTGATTAAGACGTAGGGACGGCTGAACAACGGAGAGGGGCAGATCAGCGCCAGTCCATTTGTTATTGACTCCGTACAAATTCGCGGCACCTGCGTCAGCAACCACCGCCTTAAAGCTCGTTTGCCACGTTGCCAGCGCGGGCTCGCTGGGTAAATAATCCCACGCAAAACTTCGCGTTTCTGCACCCACTTGGGAGCCCAGAGAATTAGCATCGGAAACTGGTATCAGCTTCCGATGCTAATTCTCCGGGCGCTCAATGCGGTGAAACGGCCTGGGAATATCCGAAATTCCTTCCACTCGCATCCCTATTCCGCCTATCTATACAGCACGGGCGCAGAGAACGGGCGCATCAACAGCCAAAGCGGGCGTAAAATGGGCTGATCACAAACACCCGGAATTCCGGCGGCGGTGATAATCACAACAACATGCAGCCGAGCTACTATACCTTTACCACATAATTAAGATATAGGGACGGTTGCATAATACCGAGGTTCGTAAATGCATTTCCTGCATTGGAAGTTGTGGTTGATTGTTGCATCCGCCCATTTTACAGCCAGTGTCCGAATCCCCATCCGGAATCTATTTTTATCGGAGCCAATAACTGTGTTCCCCGGAAAGGTTATAAGTCCTGTATCGCAGCTCCTTTTGTGCCCACCTTCACACCGGGAGAATTAGCATCGGAACCTACCGCCACTCTGCCGCGCATATCCGGGAGGTTGAAAGTAGTCTTACCGTCACCGGAGCCATAGGTCGTGCCAATGACAGAAAAAAGTTGTGCATAGGTGGTACGGGAGATTGCCTGGCCCTGGCAGAGCAGCCAGCCAGTGGGAGCGGCAGCGCCCGCGAACGGGATCACACATCCGACGGGCATGACCGGCACAGCCTTATTGTTGGCGTCACCAACAGAAAACTCGCCGGACTTTGAAGTGCTGATGCATCCATAATTGAGTGTATCAGGCCGGTATTTGGAAGCAGAGGACTGCCTCCAGGGCAAAAAAGGCCACTTGGCCATAAATCAAAACTCCTCTCCATAGACACCGGAGACCGGCATCCCATCTAATTTTGTTTTGTCAGCGGCCGACATGAGACCGTTGGCGGACTGCGTAGCCACGCCGTAGGTGGTGTTTGTACCAGGGATACCGAGAGCTGTGATGTCAGCCTTTACAACCGCTGCCGCCGCGCTCACATGCCCATATGTATCGACTGTGACCTTGTACAGGCCGGACGGCCTTTGTGTGTAGGATGGGTGCGTGTACTTATTGGCCCCGCTGGAAATACCGTTGAGCTTCACCTTATCCGCCGCTGACATAAAACCGGCGGCGTCAGTAGTGGCAGCAGCGTGGGAATGAGAGCGCAGCGAATAGCGGGCCTCTATTTTTGACAATGCGTAGCTCAACCGCTGAAGAGATACCCATTTCATACAACATCACCTCATCCAGCGGCAAGGTCGGTGAATATCTGGTCGATCTCAGCGTTGGTGCATTCTTCGATCGTGAACGCACCGCCGAGCGCATCCCAGGCTGTGCCGTTCCACGCAACGTTCGTGCCGGCAGGGCCATAGGAGGACGCAGCCTGGATGTCATAGACGTCGCCCGCCACCTGACCGGAGGCAGGCAGCTTTGAAGCGTCTGCGACAGAACCCTTGTAACGGTACATCTGCGTGATATCGCTCTTGAGTGCGTAAGAGGAAGCTGCGCCGAATCCGAGCTTCTTTTGTCCGCCGCCGACATGAGGCCATTGGCCGGACTGTATTTAGTGTCAGGAGGCGTCTGCCATGTGCCGTCGCCGCGCAGATATTTTGCCTGGCCGCCCGCAGCCGGAGCAGGAACAAGACCGGCTTTACCTGCGGTAGAAGCCGACGCGCCGGACATATCGGTGTATTTGGTGTCGTTATCCGCGCCCCATACCGCCGTGCCGTCGGCAGACCAACGAAGGATCTGTCCGGACGCGCCGCCCGTTGGAATGTGCTTGCTGCCGGAGCTTGTGGGATGTACATATTTGTTCGCACCCGCAGCGATCCCGTCGAGCTTGTCCAAGTCAGCCTGCTCGATCTGGTCCAGCACGGTCTTGTTGCCGTGGCTGTGATTGCCCTCGCTGGCAGAATTGACCTTTTCCTTCAGTGCGTCGTCGAGATCCGTCTCAGAGACCTGGCTTTTGCCAGCCAGCGCTCCGGTCGGTACGGGAACGTTCACCTTGCGAGAACCGTCCGGCGTGAGATCGCTGCCGTTGACCTGAACACCGACGATAATATTTTTCTCCGCAGCCGCCGGTGCATGATCCGCCTGACTGTGTGTGTACGCTGCATCGTAGTTGCCCTTGAGCGCGGCAGTCAGGTCATTGGCGGAAAGGCCCTTGCCGTCCACTTTGTCAACTTTCCCTTGCAGCAGCCCTTGCAGCAGCAAGAGATACCCATTTTGTGCCATAATCAAAATTTTGCTGATCGCATAACGCACTCGCCAAGATCCTTAGGTGCCAAGAGATACCCATTTTGTCAGAACGCATTCGTCGTGACCGCAGGTCCCCGCATCCGGAAAGGTGATGCGTTCCTTGAGCAGCCCATCCCATTCAGAGAATGAAAACGGGAAAACACAAGCGTTTCATTCGTGACACTTCCAGCCGTGCCAAGCGTGACGCGAGCCGGAGAGACCCGGTACCCATTCACAGATATCTGGACCGGCATAGGCTCACCTCGCTAAAATGTTTCTCCGTGCATATCTACTTCGCCGTCATTGTCGGCGTCATAGACACTTTTGAGCATAAGGCCCGTCTGGTCCTTGACGCCCTGAAGTTCCGTGCGCAGCTGCTCGATGAGTTGCTGCGCCTGCTCCTGCAGCTGCGCAGTGGGGATACCCGTGATCCCGTCGCGCATAATACCGCAGACGTTCTCATTGAGCCTCAAGTCCGTAACATCGGACTGCAATAGCTTCACTGCGCCCGGCTGTACAAGGATAGACGCCACGTAGATCTCATCAGCATGCGTGTCCCGCACGGGCGCTGTGAATGTGGGCGCATTGGAAAACGCCCCCTTGCGCAGGAGTGTCTGCGGGGCGTTGTTGTCCTTGTCCAGACGAAGGACGACAACGTCGATGCGTGACAGCGTCCCGTCTGCAGGGTCCAGTGTAAAAGTCTCCGGTTCTTCCACCCATACAGCGGTTCCCCAACGCTTATCGCGCAGAAGCCAGCTGTAACCAGGCTGCAAAGTGACAGACATCCCGGTCCCTGAAGCCGTCACGGCAAAGTTGTCGCCGCTGGAGAGTACGCCGCGTGTGCGGGTCGCAAACCACGCCCCCAGTGCGTCCGCTTCATATCCTGTATTATCGAGAGGAAAGCAGTGTAACATCGTTAGACCTCCTGTAAAATAGAGATATCCCCGAGCTGCAGCACAACGCTGCGGCCCGACGCCTCATAGATCGTGCGCACACCGGTCAGACGTGCCGCGAGCCGGAGACCATACCGGGTGAGTTTTAACGGGAGGACGTCCCCGAGAAAGTAATCCTCACCGTAGTACATGAGATCCTGCCTGGCGTCTGCCGTGACCTCCAGCTTCTTTATCTTCTCAGCAAGTTTTTCAAGGCCCCGCACCCGGAGCAGCGCCTCGTACTCAGCGTCTGTGTAGGTGTGTTTGGTGTACGAATATTCAGGGTTTCCGTCCTCATCCACTTCTCCGGTCGGCGTGGCGACTTGATACGAGGTGGAAATGTCCTTTGCATCCACCCATAACTCCCGGCGGTCATCGCCGGCCCAGCTGCCCAGGGTTACGGTCACGACCTTGCGGTCCGCGCCCTGATCCTGCCCGCCGACCACCGCCACATTCTTCCAGTCGGCGTCCGAATCCACGATGCGGATGTCAGCGAGGTTTCCGATGTCGTCGCCAAGATACCCGACAAAGGCGTCGGAGCCCTCGCTGCTCCGATCTGTGCCCTGGTATACGCAGAACATCTCCACGCCGGTAGCAGGGTCAAAGGTCTCGCGGAATCCCAGGCCATGGGCTGCGGCCAATTCCTCCAGCGATTTCCAGCACGCTGCCCCAGGACGTCTGGCTGTCGGTGGTGGGCGTGAGCCCCACCGGTTCGGCTGAAGCGCCCGGCAGCCCGCGCCGGTTGTCGTTTACAAGCTTGTACATAGCCGTTTCAACGTTCTTTACAAGCGTTGTCCACATGGCCACACGTCCCGCCCAGCGGTTTGTGGAAAGTGGCGCCCGCACGGTCATAGTAGCCTTTTTCACCCGTGTCGGATATCTCGATCTGAGCGATCACGGAGCTTTCGGGCTGGTCTGTGCACCAGAGCCTGCGTCCACGCCGGAGCAGGTCCAGATTCTTGTCTGTGGCCGCGCACACGAGCTTGACTTCGCCCGCCCCGGCATACAGGGACAACCACTGCAGAGAGTCGATATCCTCCACTACGCCCTGGCGCAGGAGGTCTTCATCGTACACATACAGGCTATACACCAGCCCTCACCCCCCTGGGCGCCAAAACACTGACGCGCAGCCCTTCCCGGTTGTCCGCCGCATCGTATCGGAAGGTGTTGACGCCGGGCTGCAGCTGCATATTCATGTCGCTATCCGGCGACAGGTAGCGGAACCCATTTTCCTCCACGCCGTCCGCATGGCGGTAGATCACACGCTTGCTGCCGTAGACGGTGGAAATGGTAAAGCTTTCTCCTGCCTGCAGAGTCTTTGTGATGCGTAGCGCGAGCCGGTCTCCACCAGCAGTACCTCGGGGGCCTGTACCTGGGCCATGGCCTTCAGCTCGACCGTGAGGTCGATGGCGACGTCACCATCGTTGAGTACGCGCTTGAAAGCGCTCGCCTCATACTTCGAAATGTACCATTTCCCACCAGTGTAAAACGGAAATCTGAACAATGCCTTGATACCGGCGAGGAGCGTGTTGGCGTCATCCGCCGTCCGCCAGTAGGGGTAGGGACAGTGCAGGATGAATTGGAACTGCTGTATCTCAGCGGTCTCCTCCATGACAGGCGTGCGCTTCGGTGTACCTTCCAGGTACCAGCTCTCGCCGTCCTCATGGATGAAGAAACGCGCCGGGATCATCGGACTCACGCAGGACAGCAGCGTCCGCCTGTTTTCTTTCAGGTCTCCGAACAATACGCCCGTGACCGTGAGGTCTCTGGGCCGTACCGACTGGGATGAGCGGGTAGAACCGATCTGGTTCACACCCTGCGTCTCGGAGATGTTGATCTCGTTGGAGGAAAGGCCGTCGATGTCTGTGATCCAGAAGTCGCTGTCTTCACTGAAGGAAACGGCGCCGTTTTCCGTGATATATTCAAAGGTAAGCATTTACGGAAGCCTCCATTCGTCTCTTTCCATTGCTGCCATGGCCTCGGTACTCATCTCAGCCGGGCTGAGCGCGTCATGGCTGTAAATATTCTGTACAAAGGTCCTGCTGGATGCGCCGCCAATATTGGTGACGGACATACCGGACGCTGCCGCACCGGCTGTGGCAAGCTGCAGGTTGTTCATCATGACGCCCTGGCGGAGCATGGCTACAGCCTGAGACGCCTTTGCGCCGAACGACAGGATACCGCCGGCCGCCTCAATGGCAGCCTGGACGGAATGCTTCATCTGACCCACGAGCCCGCCTTCGCCCTTCTTGACGCCCTTTGTCCAGCCTTTCATGGTCATAAGGCCGATCATGTTCTCAAACAGATGGGACGGAGAACGGATATCCAGCTTCCGTTTTGCGGCATTGTAGGCAGCGGCCGCAGCGTCAGCCATGGCGCTCACAAGCCCGGACGTCCCGGCGTTGATACCGGAAATGATACCGTTGATCATCTGCTGGCCGATGGACGGGAAATTCGAAGCCTTGACCTGGTTCTCCGCGGCAGTCTTTGTGTCCTTGATGAGCTGCAGGGTGGCGTCCTCAAGCGCCTGGTTCTTATCCACGCCCGCCGCGATGTCGTCCACCATATCCGAGCCGGAGTTCGTGACCTCCGGCAGCCCCAGCTCCGTCATGAGGGCTTTTGTGGCAGCTTCGGACCCATTGGCAAAAACCTCGCTCAGCTCGCTGAGCTGCGCATCGGAAGCCCTGACCAGCTCCGCCACAGTAGCAGCCGATTCGGGACCTGCATCGCGCAGCTGCTGGAGCAGGCCCTGGTCAAGACCACGCTCCGCAAGTGTGACCAGATTTTCGGACCATTGCTGCAAGGCTTCCTGATTGTGCCGCAGGTTAGCGATCATCTGGGAAACGCTTACCTCACTCTTCGTCTCGATCTTGTCGAACATGTTGGTGGCAGCGTCCGTGTAGGACTGGAGCGCGTTGGAGCGCCGCTCCATCTCTTCCTCCTGGGCAGCAGCCACGGCCTCGGCATTGTCGATGATGCTCTGAGCGGCAGCCGTATCGGTCTGGGCGATCTGTGCCTCCACCTCGGACTTTCGGGCCGCAATATCTTCTTCCTGAAGGATATATGCCTCACGGGTAGCATTAAGCTGTTCCATGAGCTCGTTGTACTCGCTCTGCTTGAGCGCCTTATCCGCAAGCTGAGCATCCAACTCCGCCTGTTTTTCATCCAGTTCCTGCAGATTCTGTTTGAGGGTAGCCTCTTCCTGGTACAGCTCATTTTGCCGGGTAATGAGCGCATTGCTTTCGTCCAACGCCATCTTGGCGTCAATGTACTCGTTCATCTGTTCCGTGTTGTGGTTGAGATAATCGCCCTCTTCACTGTAGGAAAGGTTTAGCCCGTCATATTCCGCATTAAGCTGCTCCACATAGGACTTCAGAAGGGCCTTGTCAGCCGCGGATTTATTTTCTTTGTGCGACAGCTCTGTGATCTGCGCAGCCAGTTTTTTGGATGCATCCGCTTCAGCCTTGAGGGACTTCACATTGTCCTGGTGGCTTTTGGCGCTGGAATCGGTGGACTGCTGCAGGATTTTCCTGTGCGCTGGCCAGCTCCTCCACAGCTTCCGACTGCTGCTTGAACGCCTCGGTGTCACGAGTCAGCCATTTGATGAGGGCAGCGATGCCCGTGACAAGCAGAGCCGCGGCGGCGATCACAAGTCCCACAGGACCCAACAGGGCCTTGATGGCTGCACTCAGCGCCGTAGTCGCGGCCGTGAGCAGAGTGGATGCAACCGTGGAAAGGGACAGCCCGGCGGACATGCCGCCGAGTGCAAAGGTCTTTGCGGTGATAACGCCGGTGCTGGCCATCTCTGCCACGATCTGTTCTTCCGTGGCGGTTTTACCCAATTTCGCTATGGCAGCCGCCCTGGCTTCCGCCAGCGCTTTCTTATCCAGTGTAGGTATGAGCAGTTTGTTCGCCATATCCGCAGCTGTAGCAGCTGCCGCGGCAAGCTCCTGCTGGCGGGTAAACGCCTGCATGACTTTGTTGCTTCCGTAGGCAAGCATGAGGCCGGCCACGGAGATGGCAAGGATGTCCACATTCTCAATGACCGGCGGAAGCACTGCGGCCACCGCCTTCAGAGCTTTTTCAAACAGGCTGCCGAAGGTTTTGATGGCGTCGCGCATCGTGGGCCTGTTCAGTGCCTCCTGCGTATCATCAATAGACAGGATAATGGCCTGGACGCCGCGCGTAATCGCAGCGCCCATATTATCGAAAGTGGCGCCCCAGCTTGCGCCGGCCTCTTTGGCTGCACCGGACAGGGACGGGAACCGGGATGTACCGGTGGTCATGGCCAGGTTCATCGTGTTGATGAAGTCCATAGCCGAGAGCTCGCCGTCGCTCATGATCTGCGTAACATCCGAAGCGGTGACGCCGATGGCGTCCGCATACATCTCGATGGCCGGGATGCCGGCGTTCAGCAGCATCTCCATGTGCTCCATGGTGACGTTGCCTTTCGTCTGCATCTTACTGAGCGCGTCCGTTACGGAGCCAAAGCCGCGTTGGAGCCGTCGCCGTAGAACGCCACGGCGTCGCCCCAGGCCCGCACGGTCTCGGTCGATTTGGATATCTCCATACCACGCGACGTGAAATTTTGAACGGCCCGCGCCGCATAGTCAAGTCCGTAGGCCGTGCCGGATACGATCTCCGTGGTCTCCGCCAGCGCCTCATTCGTGGCGGAAACGTCGCCGGTCATGGTCGTCATAACGCGGGAGAACTGCTCCATGGTGTCGATACGGCCCATGGCCTTGTCTACCGAATTGGCGACCATCTGGAACCCTTTTTCCAGGAGTTTAAAGATTCCCCAGGCCGGATACAAGATTGTTGAGTTTGTTAGCTCCGGTCTGGAAGCCTTGGGCGTCCAGTTCGGTATCAAAAACCAGTGTGCCGTCATATGCCATCTGTCAGTTCACTTCCTTCCTGCGTGCCTCTTCCATTTCGCGGTGTATTTGTTCAGAGCGCCGCCGCATCCGCTCCTTCATATCCCGCTCCATCGCCCTGGGACTGCGCTTTTTCGCTGCGATCAGAGGTTCGAGCTTCCAGTGGTCTTTTTGCTTCTGCACGGCTTTTTTTCATTGCACGGTCCTTGATCTCTGAGATATCCACCGTGCGGTAATAGATGATCCTGCCCATGGGCGTTGTGTCCGGCAGTGAAAACAGCAGGGCGCGGAACTCCCACCAGTGCAGGAAATCGACCGTGGCAAGGTCGATGTTGTATGTCGTGCGGAACGCCGAATAGATCAGTGCCGCATCCTTGTCGAAATCATAGGCCCGAGGCGTATGCACCGTGGCCTCGCGCCTGCGTTTTTCAGCTCCGTCTCATCGCTCCGCCGCAGTAGAACCAGAACAGCTTTTGAACAGCGTCGTCAAAATCCGGAGGGATCTTCTCGAACAGGAGCTGAAACCCGGCGTAGACCTTGGCTGCGTCCGGCAGCTTTTCATCTGCCAGCGCCCGCTCGAACTGGATCATATTCCGAAAATCCGGATAGATGGGATACCCTCCGATCTCCTCCGGCAGGCCGCCGTCCAGCAGGATATTCATTTCTTTCCGGCCGCCTTTCTGCGTGTGGCGCGGTTCGGCGTGTATTTCCGGATCTGCAGGCCGACGGCATTGCCTTGCTGCACAGCCGCTTCTCCGATCTCATCACACAGCGACATCACATTGGAAAGACTGGTCTTGGGGCCGAGCAGCTTGTTGCAGGCGCCGTCCCCGAATATTCCGTCGATCCAGTCTGTGAGCAGCCTGACGTACGCCGCCATCCAGTCCGTTATGCTCTGAGCCCGTGCGGGTATGTCATATCCACAGGCATGGGTGGCGCAGACGCTGCTTTTTGCGTCATCTCTTCACTGCAACGGAGATACCGTTCCAGGTCCTCCGGGCAGGAGATGTCAAAATCAAACTCAAGGCCACGTAACTTCATCATCTTCAGTTTTCCTCACTTTCTTTTTCACAGTCGGGGGCTCCGGCATATTCGCATCGGCATTTTCTTCCATGCTCAGCGCGGCAGCAGCAGCGCCCCCACTGAGTATTTCAGCAGGGGCGCTGTAGCCGGAGCCCCCTGTCAAGGGGATTTGCTGTAGGTATATTCAGTGGGCGTGCCTTTGGCGGTCAGCGTGGCTTTGATTCCCGCGTTGCTGCCAGCGGCGCCGGACGGGTCTTCGTCGATGACGATGGAAATGAGGCCCTGTTCGCCCTTGCCGGTCAGCATGCAGAAATACACATATGGCTTGATCACGGTTTTCCCGGTGCCATACTTGATTTTGTGCGCCAGCAGTGCATCCTGGAACGCATCACCCGCGTACCGGTCGCCCGTGAGGTTGATGGTGCGGGTGGTGCCGGTCTTGACGTTCTGCGGGCCGCTGCGGATGTATGTGACGTCGTTGGTCACGGCGCTCAGCGCGCCGGAATGCTCCGTGATGCCCTCCTGTGCGACGAGATAGTCGCCCGGGCCGGTCTCCGTGCCCTCAAGGCCAATGGCAAGTACATAGTCGTCTGCTGACACAGGCCCTTCATACTCGGGTACAGGCGTGATGCCTGCCATGAGTTCCGAAAGTTTCATAGAGTTAGCGCTCTCCCTTCTGGTAATATGTGAGGCGGCACTGGATCTGGTAGTGTGCCTCGGTTGCAGTTGCGTTGTACAGGTACCCTGTGGATATGGCTTCGAGCTTCTGCGCCATGCGGCTGCCAGGCAGCTGCGGCAGGGTGCGGCGTTTTGTCTGCACGCGCATCCAGTCCTCCAGACGCTCGAAAAAACCGCTGTTCGAAATATTTGTCAGGACGTCCTCGCCGTAAAGATTGCTGCTGGCCAGAACGAACACGAACTGGCGCATGGCGCTGCCGCCGTGGTACTGCCGGACCAGGCTGTCCACAGGGGACGGGCTGATCATGTAGGTCAGCGGCCTGCGTGTGAGATAGTCTACGTTCAGCCGCCGCCCCTCCAGCAGCGGGCACTGATCCAGGTATTCCTGCAGCGCCCCGATGATGGTCTCATTCATTGTATTTCGCACCTGCTTTCTCAGCCGCGCCCTTGAGGATGTAGGTCCGGTGGTCAGTTTTCATGCGCTCGAACCAGTACGCGCCGCGGCGCGGGTCGTATTTGCGTGTGATATCTGTACGGTAATACTGCCAGGCGGCATAGGGTGCGATCTGCTTGATCTTACCCGAGCCGATGACAGTACCAAGCGTGGCGCTCTTAATGAGCATGGAAGTCTGGAGCGGAGTATATGGGGACATGAGGCGGAGGACTTCAGAGTCGATAAAGGCCTGTGTACGGAGAAAACTCTGGGTGTGCCGAGCCCCGAATGCCGGGTCCCATTGCAGCCGTGCGGTGACGGCGCCGTTCCCGTTTTTGATCTGCGTAACACTGCCGCGCGGCGTGGTGATGGTCAGCAAAGCCATGTTATTCGCCCTCGATCCGCCAGTGCTGCATCTGCAGGCTGCCGCGCCGGTTATCCCGGATGCGCAGGACCTTAAAGCTGTCCGGGAACATTTTCAGCACATCCGCAGAACTCGTGACCGCAGCGGACACAAGGCTTGGAGTGATCATGTCGCCTACATCCACGGCGATGGCGTCCCGGGTAAAGATGCGTACTATCAGCGTATCGCTGGCGGTCTCTCCGGCCGTACCGGGCTGAGCGCCTTTTTTCGAGTACCAGCTCACACCCGGAAACTGCGTACAGCTCCAGACGTCCCGCCGTGCAGCCTCGTCCCACTCCTTGTGGAACAGGGTACAGTCTGCGTTTTTAGCTCCGTTCACGGCTGCACCCCCGTATACAGGAGATTGACGGGCCGGCACAGGTATTTGCGGCAGATGTGCAGCCGGGCGGCGTCCGCCGCGTCCTGAAGGCTGCTGTTCTCTGCGCTACCGCGATAGGTCACGCTGTACCCGTCCACGCTCTCGCCGGCTACATTCCCGCCTTTGGTGGCGAGGCAGCCTCATCCTGCTGCAGCATGGTATCTGCCAGCTCGCAGCAGCACAGCGCCAGCGCGTCCCGCATGGACTCCGATGCGGCTGCGGCACGGCCCTGTGTGGCCCGGTCGATCTCCAGGCTTGACCGGGAGCTCCAGCGCTCGAACTCCTGGGCAGTCATGCTGCCATGCCACGTCCGGTTGTAGAAATCCCAGTTCGCATAGACCATACCGGCCGCCTCCCTCCGTTATTCCTCGCCCGGCACCGGTGCGTCGGCGTGTTCTTTGGCGATATGGTCCGCCAGGCCCTTTTCCGTTTTGTACTCCTTGCCGCAGTGCGGGCAGGCGAACACAGCGGACGGCTGAACAGCCGCAGCGGGCGCCCCGGCCGCAGGGGGCCGGGGCTGCGTATGTTTTACCGATCAATTTGCCCATGATGGTCTCCTTTCTCAGACGCCGGCGGCCTTATGATGGCAGAACACACCGGCGAGTTTATTTGCGTAGACGTCCGCGATGCCGACGTTGCGGTACCCGTACTTCCAGGCGTCCCCGGTCTGGTTCTGCTCCGGGAAATGATCTTCGGCGCCACATGCTTCTGGAACTGGATAAGCGCCGGAGTATGGAGGATCATGAAGTTGATCTCCGCGCCGGCTACTGCCTTGACATAGTCGCCAGCGGTGGGCGTGTATGCCGGATCGGCAACAGGCGTGACGTCGGCTGCCTTGATCTGCGCGCCGGACACACTGCCGGAATCCAGGATGACCTCCAGAGCGCCGGTATCGCCCTGCGCGCACTTGACGTAGTGCTTGCCGTACTTCCGGAAGCCGCCGGCCTTTTCGCCGTCTTTACCGCTCAACTGCTCGATGGCGGTGTAGAATCGGCGCTGGGGCACAGGCTTGACGGACGCAAAGCTCTCCAGAACTTCTCTGGATTTGTAGCTGTCCATGTCTTTGATGGCGCGCAGCAGCGTGGAGGTGATGCGCAGGTGGCGCTGGTCGGACGGCACCTCATTTTCGTCCATCTCGGTCACGGCGGCGCTGATGGCCGCGATCACGTCCGCGCCGCTGGAGAGCGTGGCCTCCGCGGAACTGATGCCGGGCTTGCCAGCATAGCAGGCGAAGCGGAAGGCGTCCAACTCCGGCACGACCTTGGTGCGGATAAACTCCGCGGCCAGGCGACCGAAAGCGAGGCCCGCGGTCTCGGCGTTGTCCATCGTGTCCACGGTGAACATGCGGCCGCGGTCAAAATTGCACTGTACGGTCCGGTTCTTCATCGTGACGTCGCCGTCCACGTAGCCGCCATTGCGGTCGTAATCGGCCAGGCCATCCATCTCCAGCATGGGGATGATGAGCTCGTTGGCGTTGGCGCCCTGGCGTGCGAGCTCCGGCGCGCCGTCCAGGTCGGACGTACAGGACGCCAGCTTGTACACTTCGTCCAGCATGGGGACGTAGGATTTTGCGAGTTCAATGAGATTGGCCATTGTTTTTTCCTCTCTTTCTCAACGTTATTTCTTCTCTGCGGGCAGGCCCATGGCCGCGCGCATGGCAGCGTCGTCCGCCGCAACGGAAGCGGAGCCTGTGCCTCCGGCATAGGGAGGCGGCGGCGGCGTCTGGTCCTCGAATGCGTAGGCGCTGTTTTTCAGCAGATCGTCAAACAGGGCCTTGCCGTCTGCGTCCCGGTTCTGGCTCTTGCGCAAAGCGTCCATACGCTCCGTGCCCGCCAGCGTGCGGATCACCGCAGCATCGCGGCCGTGGTTCTGCGATACGAGGCCATCGAACCAGGTATCGAACTTATACGCCTCCAGCTGCGCGGCAGCGTCTTTTTCCGCCTGCTCAGCCTTGGCTTTGTAGTCCGCGGCCTCCTTTGCGCACGGATTCGATATCCTTATCTGCAGCCTGCAGGCCCTCGATGGTCTTGTTGGCTTCCGCCAGCTGGGCCTTCGCGTTCTTCAGCTCCGTGGATTTGGCCTCAAAATCAGCTTTCGCCGTGAAGCGTTTGCCGATCTCTGTGGCGACGGTCTTGTCGATGTCCTCGGTATATGTGTCCCCGAGGAGGGTTTTCAGCCAGTCAAACGTCATGTCTTTTTGCTCCTTTCGATGATGGGTGGATATTCGTCAGCCGCTGTCCTTTTTATCCGGCCAGTCCCGGTACTGCGGCGCCCGTTTTGTTGTCCGCCGGGCCGGCGGTATATGCATTTAAAAATGCCCTTAAAACACCGGCTACAGGTGCTTTAAAGGGCATTGTAAAAGGGACCCTCGGATGGGTCCCTCTATACCATATTTAATAGAAGCTATTTCTTCAGCCGCTCGATGTTGGATCTTTCACGGATTTGAGCGTTAATTTCCGCCGGGCGCGATCAGCTCAAACCATTCGGACATTCGTGGTATTCCTCAAATCGGATTTTTACCCTTTTTTGGGGATATTTTTTGCAGGAATCTTGCCCCGGTGCCCAGCATTTTACAGCCATTGCACATAGGTCCTACGGAACAATTCCCCAGCAATCCTGGCTCATCATGGGGGGCTGAATTTTCTTCGTTGCTCACGGCTTTATCACCTCAGCTTTAATATATACCTTATCACCGGACGTGCTAACGGAAATCGACGTCGGAGTCTGTACTTCAGTCCGCGCGCGAACAGGACCTCATCCTGCAGCTTGTACTGCGGGTGAGCAAGGTCTCCGTATGTACGCTCGACCCTGATACCCAGCGGGCACATGCAACTCAATCACTGTGTCGCGCCGGTAGTAGTGTGCCGGAAGCTGGTCGAAGTAAATATGATTGGGTATTGTCTGCCCAATGAAATTTCCAATCGTATTTTTATCAGGCTGCGCTCCATTGTCAAATTCAAAAAGCTCAGCGAAGTCTCGCGGTACAGCGTGATGTTGTTTGGTACCGTGCCTTTAACCAGCGCGCTGTCCAGAACGGCGATCTTTTCCCGCGTCGCTTGCGTTGATGCGCCCGTGCCGGATCGCGCTGTTGATCGCCGTTGCGTCAAACCCCGTGTACTGCGTAAGCTGTGCCCGCTCCGCCTCGGTAAGAGCAGAAAGCTGCACGCGCATCGCATCTTTTGGCACGCAGTGTGGACGTGCCCATTCCCAGCTTTCTGGCCGCCCATGCGGCCTTGCTGGCCTCGCTGCGTCCGAAGGTCGCCACCATGGTCCGCCAGTTCTCCGGCTCCTGCCCGGTCTCACGGCAAAATCGCTCGTATTCCCGCCGCTGGTTCTGCAGCCGGATCTGACGCTCCTTCAGCAGCTGGTCATCGCCCTCGGCTGCGAGGATGTCGTATTTTGTCTGGCTGATCAGGCTCTCCAGCTGGCGCTTGCGGTCCCTGGCCCCGCTCAGTGTATAGTGCTGCCCATTGTACCAGACGCCCTTTTCATTGTCATCCAGATACTTCTGCAGCTGCTCATCGCTGTATGCGCGCGGGCTGACGCCCAGCCGGACGGGATACACAAGATGACGGCAGTTCCACCAGCCGAACTTTCGGGCCAGGCTGTTGTTGATGCGGTCGTATTCCTCTTTCGAATATTGGCGGCCCTGGTAAGGCGCGTGGTCGGGAGCCGGGGCGGGATGCGCGCTGATCTCCCAGCCGTCCGCACCGGTGGCGTCGTAGTTCATCCGGTTGACTGCGTTGAACATCTCGCCCATGCGGTTTGTGATGTAGCTGCGCACCGCGTATTCAAGGCGGTAGCTCCGCCCATCCTTGCCGGGAATGACGCGCAGGCCCCGTTCCAGCAGCTTTTTGTAGCTTCCCGGACCGCGGTCTGAAAGTCATATGTGCCCGTGGCGGTCTGCATCCACGCAAAATCCATGATCTTGCCATAGGCTTCTTTCACCGTGTACAGCTTGCCGTCCGGTCCAGGCGCCCACAGCCCCTCATAGTCCGCGGCAGATGCTTTTTTCGATACCGTGCCGTAGGCTTCCACCAGCTGGCGCAGCTCCGCGTTTTCCTCGAACCGGACCGTTTCGTCCCGCAGCTCCTCGAACAGCATGTCGATGGCAGCGTCCGAAATCTTCATCTGCTCCGCAATCGCCGCCTTGATGGCTCTTTTCAGCGAGGCCGAGCTGCTCGGCCCGGTAGATCTGGTATTCCGCCGTGGACGTGATGCCGCCGGCGCCGCGCACACGCCGCACAATGTCCCGCAGCAGTGTCTCCCAAATCGGCTCCGCTATCGCGGCGGCTCTCTTGCGCAGTTCCTCAAGTCTTTCATCGTCATACATTTAGCGCAGCCTTTCTACTTCGCTCATCGGTTCGACGTTGGCGTCCGGCATGTACTTCGCGCGGATCTTCGCCCAGTCTTCCTCGTTCTCACACGGCATATCGTACCGGTGGCCGAGCGCGATCTCCGGCCGCAGATATCCCATGCGTACAAGCTCGCACTCCTGCTGCCATTCTTTGTCCGGGTCGTACAAAACACCGTTGCCCCAGGTGATGGCCAGCTGCTCCGTTACGTCCCAGGCGCTCTGGTCGCAGTACCGGTACATCTGGCCAAGGGAATCGCAGATGCGCAGATAGTCCCGCACACCGTCGAACCAGACGCTCTGCAGGTCCTGCAGGCTGAGGTTGTAGTCACCGGCCGTGCTGGCGATCTCGAACGCTGTTTTCTCCACCTCCTGAGCGTCGCTCAGCAGGCCGCGCTTGAGGCCGATCAGATTCTCGACGGTCCGCAGATATTCCTGCGTCCGGGCTTCGTAGGCCTCCTGCCGCAAAGCCGGGCTGAACACCGTGAGCCCGGCGCGCTGCTGGTCGTTGGTGAATGCCGGTCCGATGTTCTCGAACACGCTGTCCTCAAGCCGCCGTTTACCATCGGGGCCGCTGCGCAGCATCTCACCTGGCGCCACGATCCGGTGGCGCCCCAGTTCAAACTCCCTGCCGTGCAGGTATTCCATGCGGTCTATGTTTTGGATGACCTGCATGGCAGGCTCGTAAATGCTCACGGCGTCCGCGCTGCCGTCCACACAGTTCACCAGCGGTACGCGCAGCACTGCGAGTCCCAGCCCGCCCACAGGGCGGGGATAGGTATACCGGTCCGGCAGCGCTTCGTACTGTGCCAGGCGCGTAAGCGGCACGCGGGTCCCGAGCGAATGGCGGTCGGACGACTCAAACAGCTTGTTCTCAATGGTGAGATAGCCGGCCGCGTCCACGGTGCGCTTTTCCAGCAGCGTGTAATATTTCCCGCCGCTGGCCGTTTCCTCCGCCGTGCCGATGCTCGTGATATGATTTGGGTTCCGCGGCATCGGCGGTCAGCAGCGCCGTGCGGTCCAGTCCGCGGTCCAGCAGCAGGCGGGCGGTTTCCCGGTTGGGGGTGCGGCGGCGGGTCAGCTCGTCAAAGATCACCAGGGTGCGGCGGGCGGCATCGTAATGCACAGCGTTGTAGGCCCAGGGGTCCGGATACCAGCCCCAGTCCACCCCGTGGTACACCCGGTCAAAGCTCTGGCATTGTTCGGTTGTCAGGGTTTGCAGCTGGATGTTGCCAAACACTGCCGTGCCGCAGCCGACCGCTTCGCCCAAATATTCATGGCGGAACGCCGTGGGGTTGGTCTGTTCCAGGTGGGCGGCATCCGTCAAAAAGCGTTCGCCCAGCCAGGCGGGCGGCAGGTCGCGGTAGGTGGAGTGGTGCACCAGCTTGCCGGGGCGCTGTTCCAGCGCATAACGGTTGGCCCAGCTGCGCCCCGATGCCGGCGGGTTGAAGCTTTTGAATGCCAGGGTAAAGCTGCCGCCGCGGAACACGCTCTGCTCCACACTGCGCACCTCCTCGGGGCCGTCGAACTGGTCCAGCTCCTCGAACCAGGCCAGACCGATGGCTCCAAATGGCACCTTGATGCTTTTCAGCTTGCCGGGGTCGTCGGTGCCAAAAAAGAGGATCTTCTGCCCTGTGGGCAGATAAGTACACTCCATAGGGCTGACGGTGCAGCGGAACTGCTTTGCCAGCCCCAGCGCCCCAATGGCCCACTGGATCTGCGCATACACACTGGTGCGCAGCGTGCCGCCTGTTTCAACTTTTCAACAACAGCTTATGGCTTCAGCCTCATATCTCCGCTGCGCACCACGCAGCGGGGGAACGGGCATAGCTTGCGGTCACCCTGGCCGGATGCCCATACGCACCGCCGGCACAGTTCCGGAGGATATTCTGGGCCGTAGCCCGCGAGCCTGTGTGCGGCATCACGCCGCAAGTCCTTTTTGTGATTCACTGCGCATCACCGTCCGCAGGCCGGATGCCGAACCGAACCAGATGCCGTTCGTCTCCGGTATCCACCAGTACGCGCGCCCGGCGCGCATGACGGTCGATCTTCACGATCTGAGCCTCACGTCCCGTCAGTGGGCCATCTATGACCCGCGGTGTACCGTAGGCGTCGAACTCTACGACGCTTGGCATGAGAGCGGAAGGGGGCCGCATAGGCCCCACAGTGCCGCCTCATCCTGCGGTAGCGGCGTGGGATGTTCTTCAAACAGCCCCAGCAGCCGGATGGCTCCCGGCGCATCCTTGATTGCGCGGTACAGCCGGGGCTCAAAATCCATCCCAACGAATACATAGCCAGGCAGGAGCGTGTACTCTTGTTCGATCCATTGGCCCCGCCTGTGGATCGGCCGGAGTTCCGTCGGCACCCTGGCGTCAAATCCGGCACGTTCAAGCGCCGCCCTGGCGTCCTGTTCCCGACCCGTGAGAGCCTGCAGCACATACCATTCCATGCTACAGCCCCTCTTTCCGTTTCTTGTCGAGGAACTGGACGACTTGTCTGTACAGCTCCGGCTTTTCGTCCGCCAGTGCGGAGAACACGGACACCTGTACTTCATCCAGTGCGGCAGACACCACATCCTTATTCTGGATATCCACACGCTGCTTGTACGCCATAGCGCGTGTCAGGCCGCTGATCTCTTTCAAAAGTTTATCGGCCCGCATCTCATTCCAGTCCTTGTCGGATTTGGATACAAGGGCCGCCATCATTTTATGGCTGGCGATGCGGGTGAGGATCTCCGCGCTGTCCTGTTCCGGATACTTTTCCAGTTCCTTGCGCAGTGCCTCAAAATTTTCCTGAGCAATGGTCAGATCCCGATATGTTTCGCTCAGGCGCTTGCCGTACCGGCTGATAGTGCTGGTGCTGACGTCTACTCCGGCCTGCTCCTCAATGTATGCTTGGATCTCCGGCAGCCGCACCGGTACACGTCAAGATCATATTGTCCACGGCGTTTCTGACTTCCGGCGGCAGGGATGCGATCTTGCCGTAGCTCCGTTTTCCATTTAACTGCATCCCGGCGCCTCCTTTAAGGCTTTACCAGCGGGTCCTTGATGTGCCCGCCGATCAACTGCGTGCCCTTGGGCAGCAGCTTACACTCCAGATCCTCCAGAGGCAGGTCCGATATATGCGCCGGCGTGTGATCTTTCACGGTCCGCACCGCAATATATCCGCTCTCCTGCAGATAGTCGAGCGCCGCGCGAAGCTCTGCCCTTGGAATCTGCTCTTCATCGGAGAGGATCGGGCCGGCATTGCGCAGCCTGTAGTAAGTGCCCCTGTACAGATTCACCATCCGCAGGAATACTTCTGCGGCGTAGCTCATGCTCGTGAGTTCTGTATGGGACTGCAGATCGTTTTCCAACATCTCAGTCTCTCCTCTCCATTAAAAATTTTGTCAGCGCGTCCATCTTATTTTCCAGACGCAGCATGTTATGTTCAAAGACGTCCTTGCGCAGGCAGGTCTCCTTGACCTCCTTGATGTCCTCGCTGAGGGTCTGAATCTCTGTACGCATTTCAGAACGTACCTCCTTCATCTCTCTGCGCACGGCGTCGATGTCCGTTTTGTGGTCTTTTCGTGTGGTATAGTTCTCGCGGACTTCCTTGATGTCGGACGAATGTTCGTCCAGGCTCTTGAAAATGGACCGGCTTACCAATGCACCGATACACCCCAGCAGCGCTGTCAGGATGATCGTGATGAGCCACCAGGTGCCTGTATCAAAAGTCATTGCCGTTCCTCCTTGCCGAGGGAAAAAAAAAGGCATGATCCCCTCGTTGCTACGAGTAAATCATACCTTATCTTTACAACAGCCATCCACCACAAAAATGCAGCAAAAAATTGCAATGGTCATTCAATTTCAGGAGCGTCGAACAGAGATACCTGGCCGTCTATGGGGGCTTGCCGCAGCTCCCGGATTTTGTCCCGGATGATCGTGCGGACCATACTTTCGCCCAGGTCCCATTTTTTACAAAGTTCGTACACGTTGTATCCGTTGTATTCCTCCCGAATCAGCCTGTCCCGGATGGGAATGAGCAGCGTATCTGCCTGCGGGATGTATACCCGCCCGGTGCCGCCGTACACATCCACCAGCCGACGGAAGGCATCCATACCGATGGTCTCAGCAAGTTCATGCGTCTCGCCCTTCAGGTCATCCAGCTGCAGGTGGTTCAGCAGCTCATTCCGCATTTGAAGCCGCCTCCTGTTCACGGTGGTACCGAGCGCTGTGCAGATACTCCAGCTCCTTGCGCTGTGTCAGGTTAGCCATCCTCTCGTTGCAGCGTTCGATTTAAGCAGGTTGAACCACCGGATGTCGGAGAGTTCGTGTCACACAATAGATTGAATCGGCAGCGAGAAAAGATGGATTCCGGTTGCAGATTCTTTGTATTGGAGGAATGTGAATGAACTGCGTTGGCATCGATGTTTCCAAGGGTAAGAGCATGATTGCAGTCATGCGGCCCTTCGGAGAGGTAGTGGTTTCACCCTTTGAAGTACGTCACACCGCCAAT
>VOFE01002296.1_pt1 | contig 20000 bp, 20 predicted proteins | sample 5384071 | NCBI WGS metagenome assembly VOFE01 (sample SAMN12384724, study PRJNA508395) | human gut metagenome | isolation source: healthy gut D | host: Homo sapiens
TACTGTTCGGTCATCTGCCCGCTGGGGGTGATGCAGGACATCGTTTCGTGGGCCTCCGGGAAGCGCAGAAAGCACCGGAACCGCTTCGCGTACTCCCCCGCCCTCACCTGGCTGCGCCGGGGGATGCTCGTCGTGTTCGTCGCTGCGATGCTGGCGGGTGTCGGTTCGCTGCTCGCGCCTTACAGCGCCTACGGCCGCATCGCGCAGAACCTGCTGGCCCCGGTCTACGCGTGGGGCAACAACCTGCTGGCATACATCGCCGGGCGCATGGACAGCTACGCCTTCTATTCGGTCGACGTCTGGATGAAGAGCCTCTCCACGCTGCTTGTTGCCGTCGTGACGTTCGCCGTGCTGTTTGTTCTTGCGTGGCGCAGCGGCCGCACCTATTGTAATACGATCTGTCCGGTGGGCACGGTGCTGGGATTCCTCGCCCGCTACTCGCTGTTCAAACCGCGTTTCGACACCTCGAAGTGCAACGGATGCAAGCTCTGCGCACGCAACTGCAAGGCGTCGTGTATCGACCCTGCGGCGCATAAAATTGATTACAGCCGTTGCGTGGCCTGTATGGACTGCCTCGAAAACTGCCGCCAGGGGGCCATCACCTACGAACTGCGGCCGAAAACCCGGCGGCCGGAAACCGGACCCGGCTCCCGCGCCGCAGAGACCGGCGGCCGACGCCGCAAAGACGCCTTCCGACGCTTCGCGCCGCCGGTTCCTCGGCCTGGCGGACATCGTGGCCTACCCGCGCTCCGGGCGCAGGAGAAGAAGGTCGACGGCGGGCTGGCGGTGATCGTCGACAAGAAGATTCCGAACCGTGCCACGCCCGTCGTTCCGCCCGGAGCGCAGAGCCTGCGGCACTTCAACGCCCATTGCACGGGATGCCAGTTGTGTGTTTCGGTGTGTCCCAATCAGGTGTTGCGTCCGTCGGGCAAGCTGATGACCCTCATGCAGCCCGAAATGTCCTACGAGCGCGGATACTGCCGTCCGGAGTGCACGAAGTGCGCCGAGGTGTGCCCCACGGGCGCCATCCGCCTGACCGACCTCGCCGGGAAATCGTCGATCCAGATCGGCCATGCGGTCTGGATTGCCGCCAACTGCGTCGTCAATACCGACGGCGTCAGCTGCAACAACTGTGCCCGCCATTGTCCCGCCGGAGCGATCAAGATGGTGCCGCCGGGACCCCGACGACCCCAAGTCGCCGCGCATTCCCGCCGTGAACGAAGACCGCTGCATCGGCTGCGGGGCCTGCGAGAATCTCTGCCCGGCACGTCCGTTCAGCGCCATTTATGTCGAAGGCCATTCGCGCCACAGAATCGTCTAAACGCAAGAAAAAAATGGAGAAGAAAAAGATAGACCGCCGGAAATTCCTCAAAACGTTCGGTGTCGGCGCGGCCGCCGCAACGGCTGGGCTTTACGGCTGTAAGACGAAAGGTACGGCGCCGAGCGCTGCCGCCGCGGGTGAGGTCCCGACCGATCGGATGACCTTCCGGACCTGCCCCTCGACGGGCGACCGCGTGTCGCTGCTGGGATACGGCTGCATGCGCTGGCCGTTGCTGGAGACGCCGGCGGCCGACGGCAACCCGATCGACCAGGAGGCCGTCAACGAGCTGGTCGATTATGCCATTGCCCACGGGGTCAACTATTTCGACACGGCCCCCGTCTACGTGCAGGGCTTTTCCGAAAAATCCACGGGCATCGCCCTCAAACGCCATCCGCGCGAGAAGGTGTTCGTCGCCACGAAGATGTCCAATCACCGTATGGCAGGGCGGGGAATGTCTCCCGCTCGGATATTCAAGGATTCGGAGGAGATGTACCGGCGGTCGCTTCGCGACTTGCAAACGGATTATCTGGATTACTATCTGCTGCACGCTGTGGGCGGCGACAAGGGCATCGAGACGTTCAACGAACGTTTTATCGACTGCGGCGTGCTCGACTTTCTGCTGCGCGAGCGCGAGGCCGGGCGCATCCGCAACCTCGGGTGGTCGTTCCACGGCGATCAGAAGGTCTTCGACCACCTGCTGGCCATGCACGACAGCGGCGAGGCGCGGTGGGATTTCGTCCAGATCCAGATGAACTACGTCGACTGGAAGCATGCTTCGGACCGAAACGTCAATGCCGACTATCTGTACGGCGAGTTGGAAAAGCGCGGCATTCCGGCCGTGATCATGGAGCCGCTGCTCGGCGGGCGCCTTTCGCGGCTGAACGACCATCTGGTCGAACGGCTCAAGGAGCGCCGTCCGACCGAGAGCACCGCTTCGTGGGCCTTCCGCTACGCGGGATCGTTTCCCGGAGTGCTGACTGTGCTGAGCGGCATGACCTACATGGAGCACTTGCAGGACAATATCCGCACCTATTCGCCGCTCGAACCCTGCACCGGCGAGGAACTGGCGTTGCTCGAAGATACCGCGCAGCTGATGCTCAAATACCCCACCGTGCCCTGCACCGAGTGCAAGTACTGCATGCCCTGCCCCTACGGGCTCGACATCCCGGCGATCTTCGCCCACTACAACCGCTGCGTGAACGAAGGCAATGTGCCCAAGGACCGGCAGGACCCCGGCTACCGGGAGGCCCGCCGGGCGTTTCTCGTCGGTTACGACCGCTCGGTTCCAAAGCTCCGGCAGGCGAGCCATTGCATCGGCTGCGACCAATGCGTGTCGCACTGCCCGCAGTCGATCAAAATCCCGCAGCAGCTGCGCCGCATCGACCGTTTCGTCGAGCAGCTCAAGCAGGGTACGCTCTGATTCCGGCTTGCGAGGCCCCTCTGATAAGGAGGGGCTTTTTTTACCAAATGTTAACTTTCGCCCGGCCGGAAGCGAGTATCTTTGCACTCCAAAAAACGAATGCGATGAAAGACAGTATTGATTTCGGCAGCATGGAGATTCCGAAGCTTTTTCGGAAACTGCTGATTCCTACCGTGCTGGGGATGATTTTCTCGGCCGTGTTCGTCATCACGGACGGGATTTTCGTGGGCCGCGGCATCGGCAGCGACGCCCTGGCCGCGGTCAACATCACCGCCCCGCTGTTCCTCATCAGCACGGGCGTCGGGCTGATGTTCGGCGTCGGGGCCTCGGTCGTGGCCTCGATCCACCTCTCGCAGGGGAAAGTCAAGGTCGCGCGTATCAACGTCACGCAGGCCGTTGCGGTGTCGTCGCTCCTTCTGGCGGCGTACAGCTTCCTGATCACTTCCTGCGCCCGTGAGGTGGCCCTGCTGCTGGGCAGCTCCGAACGGCTCCTTCCGCTGGCCGTGGAGTACATGCACTGGTTCGCGCCGTTCCTGCCCTTCAGCGCGCTGTTAAGCTCGGGCATGTTCTTCATCCGGCTCGACGGGTCGCCCAACTACGCGATGCTTTGCAACGCCGTTCCGGCGGTCATCAACATCGTGCTGGACTACGTTTTCATCTTCATCCTCGGCTGGGGCATGACGGGCGCGGCGCTGGCCACGAGCCTCGGTTATATCGTGGGTGCGGGGATGATCCTCGGCTACTTGGGACGCCGCCGCAACGTCGTGCGCCTGTGCCGTGTGAAGACGAGCCGCAAGAGCATGCGCCTGACCCTCCGCAATGTGGAGTACATGTGCCGGCTGGGACTCTCGACCTTCCTCTGCGAGGGGGCCATCGCCACGATGATGTTTGCCGGCAACTACGTGTTCATCCGCTATCTGGGCGAGGACGGCGTGGCGGCGTTCAGCATCGCCTGCTACTTCTTCCCGATCATCTTCATGGTCTACAACGCCATCGGGCAGTCGGCCCAGCCGATTTTGAGCTACAATTTCGGTGCGGGAAACGGCGCGCGCGTGCGCAAGGCGTTCCGGCTGGCGCTGATGACGGCCTTGACGGCCGGACTGGGGTTTCTTCGGCGTGACGGCGCTTTTCAGCCGCGAAATCGTGGCCATGTTCATCGACAGCGCCTGTCCCGCCTGTGCGATTGCCGTCCGGGGGCTTCCGTTGTTCGCTTCGGGATTCGTTTTCTTTGCCGTGAACATCGTGGCGATCAGTTATTTCCAGAGCGTCGAGCGGGCGCGTCCGGCCATGTTGGTCACCCTCCTGCGCGGATTCGTCTTCATGGCGGCGTGCTTCTTCGGACTGCCCCTGTTGCTGGATGTCGAGGGCATCTGGCTGGCCGTGCCGCTGGCCGAGGCGCTCACCTTCGCGGTCGTTGCGGCGATTTACGGGCGGACCCGCTTAAAAAGTGCGTTTTAGGAGGGTCGCAGCGTGGCTTTGCCGCTGAAACGAAGCCGGAAATTTGTTTTTGTGCTATCTTTACGGCCTCAAATCTGTAAGGCATGGAGGCTTTTATCGAAAAATTCAGCAGGAAATACAACCTGCCCGCGGCGGACTGCCTGCGGCTGATCGGGCTGATGGAACGGCGCGTGTTCCGCAAGGGGGAGTGCGTCGTCCGTCAGGGCGAGCGGAATTCCGGTTTCTACGTCGTGAGCCGCGGCATCTGGCTGGGGCACTATCTCGACGACGGCGCGGATGTCTCGGTCTGGTTCGCCGGCGAGGGCGAGGCGCTCTTTTCGACGTGGGGCTACGTGGGCAACGAGGTTTCGAAAATCTCCATCGAGGCGATGTGCGACGCTGAACTTTACGGCATCTCCAAAGCCGACCTGGAGGCCTTTTTCGCCCGATCGGCCGGAGCGGCCAATTTCGGGAGGAGGCTTTTCGAGGAGCAGTTCCTGGCGCTCGAAAACTGGATGCTCTCGGGCGGCGCTCCGCGGGCCGAGGAGCGCTACCGGACGCTGATGGAGGAAAGCCCCGAACTGCTGCAATACGTGCCGCTGAAGCACATCGCCTCCTACCTCTGGATCACGCCGCAGTCGTTGAGCCGCATCCGGGCCAAACTGGGGAAGAAAAAGGGTTGACCATTTCCGGTCAACCCTTTTTTTCGGCATCCGACGGCTGCCACCCGCCCCCGAGGGCCTTGTACAACCCCACGAGCGCCAGATGTTCGTTGCGCACCGCCTTGCTCTCCTCGACCTGCGCGTCGAAGAATTTCCGCTGGGCGTCGAGTACGTCGATGTACGGATCACCCCGTTTATGTACTGCAATTTGGCCAGCACGACGTATTGCCGGGCCGCCTCCTTGAGGTTGAATTTCAGTTCGGCCGTCCTGCGCATGTTGCGGTAGGCCGTCACGGCGTCGTTGACCTCCCGGAAGACCTCCAGCACCTTCTGTTCGTAAGCCAGCCGCGCCTGGTCGTAGGCCGCCAGCGCCGCGCGGTATTTCGCCCGTTTCGATCCGAAGGCGAACAGCGGCGCGGTGAGGTTGCCGGCGGCGTAGGAGAAGGGGAATTGATCAGTCCCTTGAGCGCGTCGTTTTCGAGCCCTCCCGTCAGCGAGATCGTCAGCCGCGGGAACCGGTCGGCATAGGCCATGCCCGCCGAGGCCATCGCCGCCTTGAGGTTCTGCTCGGCCTGCCGCACGTCGGGACGGCGTTGCAGCAGCGTCGAAGGAAGGCCCACGGGCAGCGAGTCGGGCCCAGCATGTCCATCTTCGAGCCCCATCTTGAGGGATAGCGCCCGCGAGCACCGAAATCTCGTCCCGGCGCAGCGTCGAATCCCCGTAAAACTGCCACCAGCTCAGATCGGCGATGGTCAGCGAATCGGTATAGCGTCCCCGGCGATCCCACCGCTCCGGGCGATGGTCCACGTCGCTCTGCCTGACAGTGCCGCACAGCCGAACAGGAAGAGAATCCGACGGTCAATGCAGCCAAAATGACAAATATCGCAACTCGTTTCATCGTTTCTTCAATTTTGCTTTAATCCGGTAAATCCACACGAAGAAGAAGGGCACGAAGACGATGCCGACAGTGATAGCCACCAGCATACCGAAGAAGACGCCCGTACCGATACCCTGGCGGCTCGCCGACCCGGGTCCGCTGCGAACACCAGCGGCAGCATGCCGAGGATAAAGGCCAGCGAGGTCATGACGATGGGACGGAAACGCAGGTGCGCGGCCTTAAGGACACCACCGTGAGGATGTCGCGTCCTTTCTCCACCTCGTCCTTGGCGAACTCTACGATCAAAATGGCATTCTTGGCCACCAGCCCTACCAGCATCACCAGGCCGATCTGGAAATAGATGTTGTTTTCCAGCCCGCAGATCCAGTTGCCCAGATAGGCGCCGATTCCGGCCACGGGAAGCGACAGAATGACCGCGACGGGCACCGACCAGCTTTCGTACTGCGCGGCGAGGAAGAGGAAGACGAAGAGGAAGCCAGCGCCAGCACCAGGCCCGTCTGTCCGCTCACATGCTTCTCCTGGTAAGACAGGCCGCTCCACTCGACGCCCACCGACGCAGGCAATTTCTCACGCACGATATTTTCCAGCACGTCCATCGCCTGCCCCGAACTGTAGCCGTGAGCCGCTTCGCCCGAAATGGTCGCAGAGTTGAACATGTTGAAACGCTTGATGTTACCGACCCGTCGTGTAAGAGGTCGTACCGAGCGACGTGACGGGAATCATCGCTTTGTCGGCACCCCGTACGAAGAACAGCCCGAGGTTTTCCCGGTAAGCCCGATACGGGGCGTCGGCCTGGATGTATACACGGTATATACGGTTGAACATATTGAAGTCATTGACGTAGATCGAACCGGTAAACGTCTTTCATCGTAGAGAAAATGTCCGACATCGAAACCCCCACCAACTGCGCTTTGTCGCGGTCCACGTCGAAATAGAGCTGCGGAATGTCGGCTTGCATCGAAGAGGAGAGCCCCGTAAACTTGCGCTTCTCGGCGTAGTGCAGCAACGTGTCCACCGCCCGCTGAAGATCGCCGTGCGAGCCGGCGTCCCCGCGGGCTTCGAGCACCATTTCGAACCCGCCCGAGGTTCCCAGTCCCGGAATGACGGCAGGCGTCGAGAGGTAGACCTTGCTTTCGGGATAACGCGACAACTCGTCGCGCACACGCTTCATCACTTCGGCTGATGCTCCTACGATTCTGCGCTCCTCCCACGGTTTGAGGATCACCGTCAACTGGCTGCGTGCCTGGTTGCTGCCCACGCGGGGGCTTGATCCGGTGACATTGAGTACATACTCCACATCCGGATCGTGCATCAGAAAGCCGATCGCCCGGTCGGTCACCTCACGCGTACGTTCGATGCGTCGCCCCTTCGGGAAGCTCGAGCTCGACGGTGAAATACCCCTGATCCTCCTGCGGCATGAAACTCTCGGGCACCAGCGGTTCATCAGCCAAATGCCGATGAGTACCATGCCGAAGGCGGCGAACATGCGGCGCGAATGCTTGAGCGCCCCCCGAATCATACGGCCGTAGAACCTGTTGCCCGTCGCCAGTCCGATGATTGATGCGGCGGAAAACCGGTTTTTCCGGCCGTTTCTTGTCGGGTTTGCAGGATCAGGGCACATCAGGGGGGCTGAGCGTCAGCGCCACGACCGTCGAGATGATCACCGAAACGGCGATCGTAATGGTGAACTGGCGGTAAAGCTGTCCCGTGATTCCCGCAAGGAAGCTCACGGGGACGAACACGGCGCACAACACGAGCGATGTGGCGATGAGTGCGCCGCTCAGGCTGCCCATCGCCTTTTTCGTGGCTTCGTAAGGCGATAGATGCTCCTCGTTCATAATGCGCTCCACGGCCTCCACCACCACGATGGCGTCGTCCACGACGATGCCGATAGCCAGGATCAGGCCCAGCAGCGTCATCATGTTGAGCGAGAATCCGAATGCCAGCATCACGCCGAACGTGCCGATCAGCGAAATGGGGACCGCGACGGTCGGGATGAGCGTCGCGCGCCAGTTTTGCAGCGAGAGGAAGACCACCAGAATCACCAGCAGCAGCGCTTCGAAAAGCGTCCGGTAGACGTGGTGGATCGACTCGGAAATATAGGTGGTCATGTCGAACGGTATCTTGTAGGAGATGCCTTCGGGGAAGCTGCGGCTGATCTCCTCCATGCTTCTTTCACCGAACCGGCGACCTCCATGGCGTTGGCACCGGGAAGCATGTTGATGTTCAAGACGGCCGCGTTCCCGCCGTTGATGCCGCTCTCGGTGCTGTAGGAGGAGGCTTCGAGCGAGATGCGCGCCACGTCCTTCAGGCGGATGAGCGATCCGTCGGGGTTGGCGCGCACGACGATCTCCTCGAATTCGCCCACCGACGAAAGGCGGCCGCGGGCGGTGATCGGAATCGTCACGTCGATGTCGTTGATGGGCCTGCCCAGTACGCCCGCCGCCGATTCGCGGTTCTGGTCCTTGAGGGCCTTCTGCAAATCCTTGCACCGTCAGCCCGAGGTTGGCCAGCCGGTCGGGCATGACCCATATCTGCATGGCGTAATAGCGGCTGCCGACGTTCGAGACGCTGCCGACGCCGGGCACGCGCCGCAGCATGTCCAGCACGTTGAGCGTCGCGTAGTTGCGTCAGGTAGATTTCGTCGAACTTGGGGTCGTGACAGCAGCGTAATGGTCATCAGCTTGCTCGAAGCCTGCTTTTCGACCGAGATGCCGTTCTGGATGACTTCGGCCGGAAGACGCGCTTCGGCCTGCTTCACGCGGTTCTGAATCTCGACGGCCGCCAGATCGGGATCCGTGTCGATGTCGAAGGTCACCGTGGCGGAGAAACCTCCCGAATTGCTGCTTGTCGACTCCATGTAAAGCATGCCCGGGGTGCCGTTCAGCTCCTGTTCTATAGGCGTCGCCACGGCCTGCGTCACGGTCTGGGCGCTGGCGCCCGGATAGGAGGCCGAGATCTTGACCACCGGGGGCACGATGCTGGGGGTACTGATCCACGGGCAGCAGGCGAGGCCGATGCCGCCGACGATCACGATGACCACCGACAGCACGGTCGAAAACACGGGCCTGTCGATAAAAAAGTCCGCTTTCATAGGTTACTGCTGATTTTCGGTCTCCTCCTCGCGCCGCGTAACGACCGGTTCGACTTTCATGCCGTGCTGGAGCTTGTGGTAACCCTCCACGACGATGTCTCGCCCGACACGACGCCGCGCTCGACGACGATGTTCTGTCCGATTTCGGGCCCCGTTTCGATGAAACGCTTCTCGGCAATGCTGTCGGGCCGTACCACGAAGATGTAGGCCCCGCCCTTCTCGATGACGACCGACTTCGACGGCACGACCGTGGCGTCCTCACGCACGTCGAGCAGCAGCCGCACCTTGGTGAACTGGCCCGGCACAGGATGCGGTCGGGGTTGGCCATTTCGGCGCGGACGGAGAAGGTTCCCGTTTCGGGGTCGACCTGCGGATCGGCGAAGTCGACCAGTCCGCGCAGCGGTATACGGAGCCGTCGGCCAGCGTCACGGTGATGTAGGGGTCCCACTTACGGGTGGTATCCTTATGTCCGAGGTTGACGTTACGGGCCTTGCTTTTGAGGTAATCGAGCCGGTCATACTGAAGTCCACGCGCACCGTATCGCTCTTCACCACCGTCGCCAACAGCGATTTGCCGTTCGGTCCCACGAGCGTGCCGATGTCGACGCTGCGCTCGGAAATATAGCCCGACAGCGGCGAACTGACGGTCGTGTAGCTCAAGGCGGTTTCGGCCTGCGTGAGGTCGGCCTCGCTCATCGCCACGTCGGCCGCGGCGCTCTCGTAGGAGGCGATGGCGTTATCCAGGTCGAGCTGACTCGCGGCATTCTGCTCATACAGCGGGCGAATGCGGTTCAGGTCGCGCTCGGCCTTGAGTTCCAGAGCCTTGTCTTTGTTCAGCTGTGCCTTCGCCTTGTTCGAGCTGGGGTCTGCGCCTTGGCCTTGGGGTTCCCTCCACGCGCGCCCGGTAGACGAGCGGGTCGATCACGAAAAGCGTCTGGCCTTTTTTAATGATAGGTGCCTTCGGCGAAGAGCATCTTTTCGAGGAAGCCCTCGACGCGGGCGCGGATTTCGACGAACTGCTGGGCGCGGATGGATTTGCTCGAATTGGTGAAAAAGTATGTCTACGTCGGTATGCCGGTCGTGATCCTTACCTCCGAGGCGGACAGCGCCGTGCCCTGCCGCTTTCCCGCCGCCGTCAAGGCAGGACCCCGGCTGATGGCGCAGACGGAGTAAGGAATTTCGTCTGTTCGCGGCGCTCCGAACAGTCTCCGAAGCGGGCGGCGGGTAGTTTTTCAGGCCGGGAGCAGAATCGAGAAGCGGCTGCCGCGGCCGATTTCGCTCTCGACCGAGATCGTGCCGCCGTGCGCTTCGACGAACTCCTTCGAGATGGCCAGCCCCAGCCCGCTGCCCTGCACCTTGGTTCCCGGGACGCGGAAATAGCGCTCGAAGATGCTCTTGTGGTAACGCGGGTCGATGCCGCGCCCGAAGTCCTGGACGTAGATCTCGACCGCCTTTTCGCGCTGTACGGCGCCGACGATGATGCGCGACCTCTCGGGCGAATGGTGGATGGCGTTCGACAGCAGGTTGGTGATGACCCAGGCGATCTTCTCGTTGTCGACGAAGAGTTTCGAGATCTTTTCGGGATAGTCCACCTCGACGAAACAGCAGAACCTCTCGGCCAGAACCTGCGTAGCCTTTACAGCATAGTCTATCAGTTCGATAGGCTTGGTTACTTTAGGTATCAGTTTAAGTTTGCCGGTCTCGATCTGGGTCATGTTCAGCAGTTCGCCCGTGATCGAAAGCAGGCGGTCGCTGCTCTCCTTGATGCTCGTGACGAGCTGTTTCTGCTCGCCGTTCAGCGTTCCCAGCCGGTCGTCGCCGAGCAGCTGCAAACTCATCAGGATCGACGAAATCGGGGTTTTCATTTCGTGCGAGACGGTCGAGATGAAGTTGGTCTTGGCGGAGTCCAGCTCCTTGAAGCGGGTGACGTTGTTCAGGACGATCAGGTTGCCGACGAACTGCTGTTCGCGCCCGCCGACGGGAGTGATGTAGAGCGGCGTGTTCTCCACCTGGAAATAACTCTCCTTGTTGTCGGCGTAGATTTTCAGCGGCTCCTTGTCGGCGTCCTTCTCCGTGTCGTTCACTCCCCGGACGAGCCGCCGCAGCAGGTCGTTCGACAGCGCCACTTCGGCGGCGTCGCGTCCGACGGCGTCCTCCCGGAGGTTCAGCACCGAGAACGCCTCGCGGTTCATAAAGAGGATTCTGCGGTCGGGACCCAGCCCCACGATCGGCTCGTGCAGCGTGTCGACGATCGCCTCGATGCGCTTTTTGGCGGTCATCAGGTCGTCGAGCGAACTGCGGCGGTATTCGTCGAGCTTGGCGGCCATGTCGTTGAACGACTCGGCGACGGATTCGAACTCGCGGTTGCCCGGGAAATCGAGCCGTTCCCGGTAGTTGTGGTTGGCGATCTGGGTGATCCCCTTTTTCAGCGCGTCGATCGGACGCAGCACCGACTGCGGGAACCAGACGAGGATGCCCCCGGCGATCAGGGCGCAGAGCGCGGCGACGGCGATCAGCCACCACATGGCGTAGTCGGCGCGCTGCTCCACCCCGGCGCTCTTGGCGCGGATGGCCGCCATGTTCAGCTCCATGATCCGGAACAGGTCTTCGCGCACGGTCCGGATTTCGGCTTCGGTGACCGGGTCGCTCAGCGAAGCGACGTGGCGTTCGAGCGCCGCGGTGGTCTCCTTCTCGCTGATCTCGGTGATGTTCTGCTGTTGCAGGGCGAGGTTTTCGCGCAGGGCGTGCCGCGAGACGGAATCCTGGCCGATGTCGTTCAGCGACCGCAGCATCTCCCCGGCGTATTGCAGCGAGTTGTAGTTGTCGGCGAGGATGGTGCCCGTCGCCCGCGACAGCTGGCGGACATAGCTGACCGACTGGATGCCCAGCAGCAGGATCATGGCGAACAGCACGCCAATGCCCAGGGTAAGCCTCCTTTGTATTCTCATGGCTTATGAAAAATGAAAAGGTCGATGTTCATGCGCGACAGCCGGACGGTCAGACGCCGCAGGCGGATTGCGCTTTTCAACAGCGAAAATAGTGAAAATTCGGGACGCCCGATGCAGACGATGTTTATTTTTTGCTCCCGGCACACTCCGGCGATGCCTCCACCGGGGGAGTTCGATGCACCGGCGGACCTCGCCGCCGAGCTCCGTGGCGAGGTTCAGGTTGTTGATCAGGTAACGCTGCGGGCCAGCGGGATGCGGTCGGCGGCCTCGCGGTCGCCCTGCACGTAGAGCACCGTGAAGGCGGCGTTCAGGTGCGTGGCCATGCGCGCCGTCTTGCGGATGACCCGGCGGGCGCGTTTTTCGGAGGAGTCGATCACGGCCAGCAGTTTGTCGCGCCGGAAGGTTTCGGAACCGGTCACCTCGCTGTCCACCTTCTTTTCCACGCGCAGCGCCACCTCTTTCAGCGCCAGTTCGCGCAGTTGCAGCATGTTCTCCTGCGTGAAGAAGTTGCCGAGTGCCGCAGCGACCTTGTCGGGTTTATAGATTTTGCCTGCCTTCAGGCGGTCGATCAGCTCGTCGGCCGTGAGGTCGATGTTCACCACTTCGTCGGCCATGGCCAGCACGCTGTCCGGCACGCGCTCGTGCACCTCGACGCCCGTAATCTCCTGCACGGACTCGTTCAGCCCCTCGATATGCTGGATGTTGACCGCCGTAATGACGCTGATCCCTGCATCGAGAATCTGCATCACGTCCTGCCACCGCTTGGGGTTTTCGCTGCCTTCGATGTTGGTGTGGGCCAGTTCGTCCACGACGACGATCTCGGGGCGGAGGTTGACGATGGCCTGCGTGTCCATCTCCTCGAGTTCCTTGCCCTTGTAGAAGAGTCTGCGGCGCGGCACGAGCGGAAGCCCTTCGACAAGGGCTTCCGTTCCGGCGCGGCCGTGCGTTTCGATGTAGCCGATGCGGACGTCGACGCCCGCGTCGAGCAGCTGGCGGGCCTCTTGCAGCATGCGGCAGGTCTTGCCTACGCCGGCGCTCATGCCGATGTAGACCTTGAACTTGCCGCGGTGCGAACGCCGGATCAGTTCCAGAAACCGCTGAACGCTGTCCTGCCTCTCCATCGGTTACATCCGGAAGGAGATGCCTCCCACAAAGTTAACGTCGTCCAGGGCCGGATTCCAGATCAGGTTGGTGAAAACGCCGACCGACATCGAATCCGTCCCTTTGATGTCCCATGATTTTCCGGCATTGAGGAAGACGTTCTGCACGCAGAACCCGCGGTCTCCGGTGAGGTAGGTCGCGGCGGCGTTCCAGGGAACCATGCCCACGCCGGCCTTCATGTCGACGGTCTTCACCGTGAACGGGCAGGCCGCCTCGAAATACGAGGCATAGGCGCGTTCGCCCTTGTGGTTCACGTCGGTCGCGCCGAAGAGAACCGTGTACCACGACAGCGTGACGGGGACCTTTTCCGAAACGACCCAGCTGGCGCCCACCTCGATGCGGTGGGGCGAACGGCTGTCGAAGACGAAATAGCGGTCGTCGGCGTGTCCGGTCCAGTAGAGGTCGGCCACCGAAAGGGTCACGGGTCCGAGCGCGTAGGCCAGTGTGAGGTCCATCTCCTTGTAGGCGCTGTCGAAATCGACCGAACCCCAGGCCGTCGCCGAGAAGTTTCCGGCGCTCATCGTCAGCGACGGCTGGAAAGCCGGGCCGCTTTCGCGGACGCCGCGCCATACGTAGGTGCTCACCAGGTCGGTTCCGCCCGAGAATTTCACCCCGCGCTCCCGGGCGCAGAGGTCGGCGGTCAGAAAGATTGCCAAAGCGGCGATCAGAATGAATACCCAGCGTTTCATCTTTTTATCTATTTTCATGGTTTGCGATTAGTTTTCGTTCAGTTCTTCCAAAGCGACGTTCAGGCGCAGCACATTGACCTTCTCCGTGCCGAAAAGCCCCAGCCACGGTTTTTGGGTCAGCGAGTCGACCAGATGCCGTACCGTAGCGATGTCCAGCCCGCGGGCCTCGGCTACGCGGCGCACCTGCGCCTGCGCCCCGCGGGGCGAGATGTCGGGGTCGAGGCCCGAGCCGCTGGCCGTGACCATCTCGGCGGGAACCTCCGCACGCGAGAGGTAGGGATGCGCCGCGAGAAAGTCCTGCACGCGCTGTTCCACCCCGGCGAGGTGCTCGGGGTTGGTCGTAGCCTTGTTGCTGCCGCCCGAGCCGCCGCCGTTGTAATCCACGGCCGAGGGACGGCTCCAGAAATAGCGGACATCGGTGAACCGCTGCCCCACGTTCGCCGCGCCGACGACCTGTCCGTCGAGCGTCACCACGTCGGCCTCTCCGCCGTTGGGACCTGCGACGGCCGACACGCGCGCGCAGCACGAGGACATATCCCACGCCGAGCACGATGCACATCGCCAGCGTTATTTTGAGTGAAATCCAAAGGTTTTTCATAGTTGAAGCAATGCTTTAAAATAATACGCTTATTAACATGTCTATCAGTTTGATGCCTATGAACGGGGCGATCAAGCCGCCGAGTCCGTAGATGAAGAGGTTGCGGCGCAGCAGGGCCGAGGCCCCGATCGGTTTGTAGGTCACGCCGCGCAGGGCCAGCGGGATGAGCAGGATGATGATCAGGGCGTTGAAGATCACCGCCGAGAGAATGGCGCTTTCGGGCGAGTGGAGGTGCATGACGTTCAGCGCGCCGAGCGACGGAATCGAGGCGATGAACAGCGCCGGGACGATGGCGAAGTACTTCGCGACGTCGTTGGCGATGGAGAAGGTCGTGAGCGTGCCGCGCGTCATCAGCAGCTGTTTGCCGATCTCGACGATCTCGATCAGCTTCGTGGGGTCGTTGTCCAGGTCGACCATGTTGCCCGCCTCCTTGGCGGCCTGCGTGCCGCTGTTCATGGCCACGCCCACGTCGGCCTGCGCCAGCGCCGGGGCGTCGTTCGTGCCGTCGCCCATCATGGCCACCAGCTTGCCCGACTGCTGTTCGCGGCGGATGTATTCGAGCTTGTCCTCGGGACGTGCTTCGGCGATGAAGTCGTCGACGCCTGCCTTCTCGGCGATGTATTTGGCCGTCAGCGGATTGTCGCCCGTGACCATCACGGTCTTCACGCCCATCCGGCGCAGCCGCTCGAAGCGTTCGCGGATGCCCGTCTTGATGATGTCCTGCAACTCGATGACGCCCGTGATCCGTTCGTTTTCGCAGACTACGAGCGGTGTGCCGCCGTTTTCGGAGATGGTGCGCACGGTGGCTGCGATTCCGGCCGGGCAGGGGTTTTCGTGCTCGGCGGCGATGCGGAAGATTGCTTCGGCGGCTCCCTTGCGGATGCGGCGTTCGTCGGGCATGTCGACGCCCGAACACTTGGTTTCGGCAGTGAATTTCACCATCCGCACGCCGACCATCGTCACCGGGTCGGTGCGGACCCCTTCGGCGGTGCCCAGCTCGACGATGGATTTGCCTTCGGGGGTCGGGTCGGCGACGGACGAGAGCACGCACATGCGCACGAAAGCCTTGGGGGCGATGCCGTCGGCGGGATGGAAGCGCGTGGCCTTGCGGTTGCCGATGGTGATGGTGCCGGTCTTGTCCAGGAGCAGCGTGTCGATGTCGCCGGCGGTCTCGATGGCCTTGCCCGACTTGGTGATGACGTTGGCCCGCAGTGCGCGGTCCATGCCGGCGATGCCGATGGCCGACAGCAGGCCGCCGATGGTGGTCGGGATCAGGCAGACGAACAGCGAGATGAACGCCGCGACGGTGATATTGGCGCCCACATAGTCGGCGAAGGGCTTGAGCGTGGCGCAGACGATGACGAAAACGAGCGTAAAGCCTGCCAGCAGGATGGTCAGCGCGATTTCGTTGGGCGTCTTCTGGCGCGAGGAGCCTTCGACCAGGGCGATCATCCGGTCGAGGAAACTCTCGCCGGGCCGTGCGGTGACTTTCACGAGAATGCGGTCGGAGAGGACCTTCGTGCCGCCCGTGACGGAGCTTTTGTCGCCGCCCGCCTCGCGGATCACCGGGGCCGATTCGCCCGTGATGGCGCTTTCGTCGATCGACGCCAGGCCCTCGACGATCTCGCCGTCGGCGGCGACGGTGTCACCGGCGACGCATTCGAACAGGTCGCCCTGCCTGAGGTCGGAACTGCTCACGATATGCGACTGTCCGTCGGGGTCGATGCGTTTGGCGGGGGTCTCCTCGCGGGTTTTGCGCAGCGAGTCGGCCTGCGCCCTGCCGCGGGCTTCGGCGATGGCCTCGGCGAAGTTGGCGAAGAGCACCGTTAAGAGAAGTACGGCGAAAATCACGAGGTTGTAGAGCAGCGAACCCTGCGACGTGTCGCCCGTCACGGCGATCCGGACGATCAGCAGCAGCATGGCGAAGGTGACGGCCTCGACGGTGAACATGATCGGGTTCTTGATCATCTGCCGCGGGTCGAGTTTCGTGAACGAAGCGCGAAGGCTCCGGCGCAGCAGGACAGGATCGAAAAGCGAGTTATTTTTGTTTCGTTTCATAGCGGTAACAGGATTAGAAGGTCAGGTAATCGGCGATGGGGCCCAGCGCCAGCGCGGGGAAGAACGAGAGGGCCGCAACGATGATGATGACGGCGAAGGTCATCAGCGAGAAGGTTCCCGTGTCGGTGCGGAGCGTGCCGGCGCTCTCGGGAATGCACTTCTTCGACGCCAGCAGTCCGGCTATGGCGACCTGTCCCACGATCGGGAAGTAGCGGCCCATGATCAGGGCGATGCCCGTCGAGATGTTCCAGAACGGCGTATTGTCGGCCAGCCCCTCGAAACCCGAACCGTTGTTGGCGGCCGAGGAGGTGTACTCGTAGAGCATTTCGCTCAGGCCGTGGAACGAGGGGTTGTTGAGCCACCCTATTTCGGGGTTCGCGGCGGCCACGGCGGCTGAGATTCCCGTGCCGACGAGGATCAGGAAGGGATGCAGCAGCACGACCAGCGTGGCGATCTTCATCTCGCGCGCCTCGACTTTCCGGCCGAGGAACTCCGGCGTGCGGCCCACCATCAGTCCGCTGATGAAGACGGCGATGATGAGGAATGCGAAATAGTTCATCCACCCTACTCCCACGCCGCCGAACCAGCAGTTGATCTGCATGTTGAGCATCTGGAGCATGCCGCTCAACGGGGTCTGCGAATCGTGCATCGAGTTGACCGAACCGTTCGACGTGACGGTGGTCGTCATGCCCCACATGGCCGATGCGGCCGAGCCGATGCGGATCTCCTTGCCCTCCATCGAACCGAGCTCCTGCGAGATGCCCATGCCGTCGATCTGCCGGCTGCCGCCCGTCTCCTGCCAGACGGAGAGGACGACGCCTGCGGTATAGGCCAGGAGCATCACGGCGAAAATCCATGCGGCGAGCCTACGGCGGCGCGTATAGAAGCCGAACGCGAAGGCCATCGCCATCGGAAGGATCAGGATCGACCAGCACTCGAGGATGTTGGTAAAGGCATTGGGGTTTTCGAGCGGGTGCGCCGAGTTGGTTCCGAAATAGCCGCCGCCGTTGGTTCCCAGCTGTTTGATGGGCACGATGGCTGCGGTGGGACCCTGCGAGATGACCTGCTCGGTGCCTTCGAGCGTCGTGAGCGTTTGCTTGCCGTCGAAGGACATCGGCGTGCCGTTGATGACGAGCAGGATGCCGACGGCGAGCGACAGCGGCAGCAGGATGCGCGTCACGCTCCGGGTGAGGAAGACCCAGAAGTTGCCGATGGTCTTCTTCGTTTTGCCCGCCAGCGCCTTCATCATTCCGGCCATGGCGGCCATGCCGCAGGCGGCGGTGACGAACTGGAAGAGCATGATGACGAACAGCTGGGTGAAGTAGCACAACCCCGTCTCGCCGCTGTAATGTTGCAGGTTGCAGTTGACCATGAACGAGATACAGGTGTTGAACGCCAGATCGGGCGACTGCCCGGGGTTGCCGTCGGGGTTGAGCGGCAGCCAGCCCTGGAAAACCAGCAGCAGCATGCCCCAGAAGAACCAGAAGAGGTTGACCGTCAGCAGCGCCTTGAGGAACTGTTTCCAGTCCATCTCCACGGCCGGGTCGATGCCGCAGAAGCGGTAGATGGCCCGTTCGACGGGAGCCATGAAGTCGAGCCACGTGCGTTCGCCGCGGTAGACTTTGGCAATGTAACGCCCCAGCGGGTAGCAGAGCGTCACCAGAAGGGTCCATTGCAGGATTACGCCTGAAATTTCGGTATTCATCGGTTCAGAATTTTTCGGGTTTGACGAGCACGTACATCAGATAGACGAATCCGAGGATGCTCAAGATAAGGAGACTTGTAAACATAGGGCGTCAGATCTTTTCGAACCAATCCACACATTTGAAATAGAATCCGTAGCACAGCGCACCTAGGGCGCAGAGCAAGCAGGAACAGCATGATTTCATTCATCTCTTCGTTTTTTTGAATTAGACATTTTTTTCACGAACCCGCACAGCATCAGGTCCAGCAGCAGCATTGCGCCGCAGAAAATCAGTAGGAGGATAACGATTGCCATTTTGCCGTCGGGGTTTGTTGCCCGTAAGCATACGAAGGGGATGCCGGAATTTATGCTCCGGATTCAATGCGTTGACAGGCAGTTGTTTGCCGGATAGGTATGGGCGCCGAAAAAGAGGGCCGCCTTATCATTTTGATAGGGCGGCCCTCTCGGAATGAGACGGTGAGGGGCTTATTTCACCCCGTAGCCGTCGAGTTTGCGGTATAGCGTGGCGATGCCGATGCCCAGCAGGCGGGCGGCTTCGGCCTTGTTGCCCCGGGTGTGTTCCAGCACCCGGAGAATGTGGCGGCGTTCGAGGTCGTCGAGCGCCAGCGAATCGGGGTCGGCGGAGCCGGCCGCCGCGTGGAATTCGGGCGCGAGGCAGTCGGCCGTGAGCCGGTTGCCGTCGGCCATGATCATGCTGCGCTCCACGACGTTGCGCAGTTCGCGGACGTTGCCGTGCCACGTGTGGCGTTCGAGAGCGGCGATGTAGTCGGCGTCGATCGAGTCGATGCGACGTCCCATTTTGTCGGCGAACTGCGCCGCGAAGACGCGGATATATCCGGCGATGTCGCCGGGCCGCTCGCGCAGCGAGGGAAGGTGGATGCGGAACACCGAGAGGCGGAAATAGAGGTCCTCGCGGAAATTCCCGGCGGCGATCTCCTTTTCGAGGTCGCGGTTCGTGGCGGCGATCAGGCGCACGTCAACCCGTGTGGGGCGTGTTTCGCCGATCTTGATGAATTCGCCGCTTTCGAGCACGCGGAGCAGTTTGGCCTGCAATTCGACGGGCATCTCCCCGATCTCGTCGAGGAACAGCGTGCCTTTGTCGGCCTCTTCGAAAAGGCCCTTCTTGTCCTTGGCGGCGCCCGTGAAACTGCCGGCCCGGTGGCCGAACAGTTCGCTTTCGAGCAGTTCGCGCGAGAAAGCCGAGCAGTTGATCGCCACGAAAGCCCCCTTCGCCCGGCGGCTGGCGTGGTGGATGGCTTGCGCGAAGACCTCCTTGCCGGTTCCCGTCTCGCCGGTGAGCAGCACCGAAGTGTCGGTGACGGCGACCTTGCGGGCCAGGTCCACGGCCCGGCGCAGGACCTCCGAGTCACCGACGATCCGGTCGAAGGAGTGCTCTTCGGAGAGCTTGTTCTCGATGCGGGTCAGCCGCCGCTGCATTTCGGCCTTTTCGGCGGCCCGGCTCAGCAGGGGCAGGATCTTGTTGTTGTCGTCGCCTTTGGTGATGTAGTCGAAGGCGCCGTTCTTGATGGCCTGCACGCCGTCGGGGATATTGCCGTAGGCCGTCAGCAGGATCCCGGTGCTTCCGCTGGAAGGAACCTACCTCGTCTGGGCCGACTGCCGGGCCGCGGGGCTGTCGTCCGACACGCTCACCCGACGGCTGCTGGACGAAGGCCGCCTGCACGTCAACTCCGGGTCCATGTACGGCGCCGCGGGCGAAGGCTTCATCCGCCTGAACATCGCCTGCCCGCGCAAACTGCTGGCCGAGGGTCTCGACCGCCTGAAAAGGTCTGACAACCTGAAAAGGCTTTCCGAAAAATATTGCTACCTTTGCACAAGTTAATCACACCTGTAACCCAAATGAAGAAAATAGCACTTCTGCTGCTGTTAGCAGCCTCTTTTTCAATGCCGGCATTCGCCGGCGACGGCGCCGAACCGATCAAACTGATCTCCTACAACCTGCGCACCAGCCACGGCAAGGACGGCGACAACGTCTGGATGAAACGTCGTCAC
>VOFE01002520.1_pt1 | contig 20000 bp, 35 predicted proteins | sample 5384071 | NCBI WGS metagenome assembly VOFE01 (sample SAMN12384724, study PRJNA508395) | human gut metagenome | isolation source: healthy gut D | host: Homo sapiens
AGGGGCATCGTCTGGATCGAGCGCACCGCCGACCAGCGCCCCGCAAGAGCTGGCCGATTTGGCCGAGCAGGCGCTGCGCCAAAGGGGGAAGACCTCCCCACAGAGAAAGGATGATTGTGTTGACAAAATGAATATGCAGGATCAAATCCTCAGCATCGCGCCCGCAAAGAGAATGTGCCGGTATTATTGCACCCTGGTCAACGGCTTTCAGATTCGAGGCCAGGTCAGCGCTTTTGACAATTTCGTTGTGGTGATCGACAGCATCGAGGGCAAGCAGATGATGATCTATAAGCATGCCATCTCCACCATCTCGCCTCAGCGGCCCATCGCCATCTCGGTGGAGGAAGCGTGATGCAGCGGACAGTTTGCGCACATGTTTGGCGCCCTTCGGGATCTCCAGCCGGGCCGCGCAGCTGGTCAGCGACGCGGAGGCTTCCCTCGGGAGGTCTTCTCGCGCATGGAGGCGGTTGCCCGGGTCAACCAGTATAAAGGTGCTCGCCGCCTTCCAGGCGCACAACGTCGGCCTGCGGCACTTTGCGGGTACCACGGGCTATGGGTACGACGATATCGGGCGGGACACCCTGGAGAAGCTTTACGCCCAGTCCCTGGGCTGCGAGGACGCCCTGGTGCGCCCGCTGATCGCCTCGGGCACCCATGCGCTGGCCATCTGCCTGTTCGGCCTGCTGCGCAAGGGCGGCGCCCTGCTGTCCATCAGCGGTCAGCCCTACGACACCTGCACGCGGTGATCGGCATCGACGGCCAGGGCCAGGGCCAGGCTCCCTGGCCGAGTGGGGGTGCCACGACCAGATCGACCTGGAGGACGGCCGTTTCGACCGGGAGGGCATCGCTCAGAAACTCATCGCAGGTGCGGGTGGTGGCGATCCAGCGCTCCGGAGGTTACAGCGTCACCGGCCCACAGCCCAGGCCATGCATTTGCCCACTTTACCAGTTACGGCCGGATGTGGTGGTGATGGTGGACAATTGCTACAGCGAGTTCACCCGCCTGGCCGAGCCGGTGGAGCTGGGGGGCGGACGTCATCGTCAGCTCGCTGATCAAGAATCCCGGCGGCGGACTGGCCCCCATCGGCGGTTACATTGCCGGCAAGGCCGAAAACTGATTGAGCGCATCTCCTACATGACCTCCCCAGGCTTGGGCCGCGGGTGGGCTCCAACGCCGCGGGGTATCAGCCTATTACCAGGGCCTGTACATGGCCCCCATGTGGTGCTGCAGAGCCTCAAGGGCGCGGCCCTCTTCGCCAAGGTATTCAAAACCCAGGGATATCGCACCCTGCCCGGCGCGGAGGAAACCCGCAACGACATCATCCAGTCCATCATCTTCGGCAAGCGCGAGGGGCTGATCGCTTTCTGCCAGGGCATCCAGAAGGGGTCCCCGGTGGATGCCATGGCCGTGCCTGGAGCCCCTGGCACATGCCCGGCTATCAGCACCAGGTCATCATGGCCGCGGGCGCTTTCGTCCAGGGCGCTAGCATCGAGCTGAGCGCCGACGCGCCCATGCGCGAACCCTTCGCCGCCTACCTGCAGGGCGGGCTGTGCTACGACCAGTGCTTCCTGGCGGCGGCCATGGCGCTGGACGCCGTGATGCGCGCGTGACTTTGCGGAAAATGAAGAGCCGCCCGGGAAACCCCGGGCGGCTGTTTGATGGGCTTATGTGAACAGGCGGTCCAGTTGAAGGGGCAGGGCAGGCCGGTTTGGCCCACCGGACTGCCGCTAAAGTCGCCGTGGCAATCGCTCCCCCGGCGGACATCATCAGCCCGTGACGTTGGCAGTACGCGCTGAAAAAGGCGATCTGTTCGGCGCTGTGCTTGGGATAGCGCACTCCGCCATCCAGACCGGCGGTCCGCAGCGCGTCCAGCAGCTCGGTGAGCTCGCTGGGTCCGAGCGCGCTGAAGGTCTCCCCGGGGTGCGCGAGAAAACATACCCCCCCGCCGGCGTGAATGCGGCGGCACACGCGCGCCGCGTCGGGGAAGGAAAGCCTGCATAGTCAATGCCATAGCGCCCATACAGCGCCATCCCCTCGGCCAGGGAGGCGGTGACGCCCTGGGCGCGCAGGTAGCAGCGCCCGCCAGCCGCCCTCGCCTCGATCCTGCTGATAAGCGAAGTAATCGCTGAGGCTGACCCGATCATCCCCGAGTCAGGGCGCGCACCAGCGCCACGCTCATGTCCTCCAGCTGATATTGGGTTTCCTGCGCGAAGGCGCACATTGCCGGGTCATAGGGGTCGAACCGTAGCCCAACAGATGCATGTGTAGGCCGACATGGACCGTGTCCAGCTCAATGCCGCTCAGGGCGGTAAGCCCGTCGGGCAGGGGTGGCTGAGCAGATCCAGGCATCCGGTGAGCACATTGTGGTCGGTCACGGCCATGAGGGACAGCCCGGCCCGCCCGGCGCGCTCGACCAGGCTTGAGGCGTCAGGGGTGCCGTCGGGTGGCGGGAGTGCAGGTGCAGATCAACGCGCATGTTCATCCCTCCTGTGCGGCGGTTGGATCAAGTGTGCCAGATAGGCCTTAGGGCGGGTGGCCATGTCCATCATGTGACCCAGCAGCAGCCAGAACAGCACCGCCGGCAGGGCCATTGATGGCGTAAAGCACGAGGATTCAAAAAAGGAAGAAACCGCCATACTCACCAGCATGGCCATCGGCTAGTTTGATACCGGAAAAGCCATGCGGTTGCTGCCGATCGCCTTGACGCCCCGGATGACTTGGCGATGCAGCCCACCGCAAAGGAGAGCATGCATAGAAAACCGAGCGCGCCGCTGGCCACCAGCACCTGCAGGTAGGGTTGTGCAGCAGCCCGCCGTCCTCGATGTTGCCCAAAAAAGGCGTCCGGATGGTCGGCGCACCCGCCGGACCACGTCCCCAGGGGACACGCCCAAAATGGGCCGGGTGAGGAAGGTATCCCATCAGCCACAAGCATCCCAACGGATCTGCATCGACTGCGTGCCGGTCTCCTCCCGGCTGGTTATTCGGGCCGAAAGATGTAGTCGTCGATGGAGATGCCGTCGTTGGGATCCATTTTCTTGGGCTCGTCCGCGTCGCCGCCGAGCAATCGGTCGTGCAAGGGCGGTGCTGGCGGTGTGGAGGTCGCCATTTGGGTGACCTTGAAGATACCGCAGCCAGCGCCACGTGCCCGCCGCGATCATCACCCCAGCCAGCACCTTGAGGATCCATTTTCCTTGCAGGCGGTTGAAGATCAGCAAACCAGCAGCGCACGGTAAAAAACACCGCATAGCAGATGAACGCGGGCGGGGTTGGAGAGCATCACCACGACAGACTGCAGCAGCAGTTGGACGAGGTAAAAAAGATTTTGGTCCGTCGGCGCAGACTGGGCCAATCGAACAACAGAAAAAATGTCGCCATCAGGCTGACGTTGGCGGCGAATCCCGACAAGGTTGGGGTTGGAGTAGACCCGCAGTAACGGCCGGCGAAGTGCACAATATGGATATTAAAAATAGAGGATCAACGTTGCCGCGGAGGGAAAAGGTGCTGCCCACCAACAGACGCGTCAGCCGCTTGAACAGCTCCAGGTTCTCCCCGACGGACTGCTTTTGTAGACCGTGCCCCATATAGAACAGCAGCGAGGTTGCCCACCATCTGGAGGTTTCTGAGCAGATTGTTGGGTAGATTGATCAGCGCTGAGGCAGGTTGAACAGAATAAAGAGGCTCAGCAGCGTGCTGGAGAGCGCCAGCGCCCGCATCGACAGCTCGCCTCGGCGCTGCCCGCGGACCAACAAATACCCGCCCATCCCAACAGCAGCAGATTCGCGGCGTTCATCATCGCGGACGCGTAGAACATAAATACGCAAAAACGGCGTTGACCAGCAGCGCCTGCTTGAAAGCAGTCTGTCCGGTTGAGGATGGCGACAATCTTTTCGCGCATCGCGTAGTTCCTCCATCCGCGGGGCCTTACTGCCCGACGGAACGATAATGGACAGCTCGGCCGCCGAAAAAGGAGGGCTGATGGCCGAAACCAGGAACGCCTAAATCAGTGCCTTTATCATACCGCAAAGGGGTTCGTCTGTCCAGTTTCAACCACCAAACAGGCGAACGGAGAGAACGATTTGTGACGAAGGATTAAAAAGGGTACAAATGTGTGAAGCGATTGATTCCCGTGGTGCAGCTATGATAGAATACACACGATATTTTTTTGATTTATGTCAAAACGCTGTATCATCCATTGGTTTGTCCTGTGCCGATGGGCGTGAAAGAAGGACGATAATTTGAAACTGTTGATCACAGGCGGCGCGGGGTTTATCGGCGCCAATTTTATCTATCATCAACTGCAGCACCATCCGGAGGATCGGTCTGCCTATCGACCTACGCGGCAACCTGGATCGCCAGCGGGAGAACTTTTCTTCGCTGCTGGACGCGCTCTTTGCCCGGGAGACGTTCGACGTGATCGTCAATTTCGCGGCGGAGAGCCGTAGACAACTCCATCACCAACCCGAGGTCTTCCTGCGCACCAACGTGATGGGGACAGGCGCTGATGGACGCCTGCCGCAAGTACGGCATCCAGCGCTATCACCAGGTGTCCACTGACGAGGTGTACGGCGACCTGCCCCTGGACCGGCCCGACCTGTTTTTCACCGAGCAGACGCCGCTAATCCCTCCCTCGCCCTACTCGGCCTCAAGGCCTCGGCGGACTTGCTGGTCATGGCGTACCACCGCACCTTTGGCTGCCGGCGACCATCTCCCGCTGCTCAAACAATTACGGCCCCTACCAGTTCCCGGAGAAGCTCATTCCGCTGATGATCTCAAGGCGCTGGCGGATCAGCCCCTGCCGGTGTACGGCTCGGGGGAGAACGTGCGCGATTGGCTGCACGATGGATCACTGCGAAGCCATCGATCGGATTATCCGGCGGGGTCGGGTGGGGGAGATCACAATATCGGCGGGCACAACGAGCGCACCAATCTGCAGGTGGTCGGCGCGATCCTGCGTCGGCTGGGCAAGCCGGATAGCCTGATCGATCATGTGGCCGACCGCAAGGGACATGACCTGCGCTATGCCATCGATCCGGCCAAATCCATCGGGAGCTGGGCTGGCTGCCCGCCACGGATTTTGATAGCGGCATCGCGTCGACCATCGACTGGTATGTGACCAACCGCGCCTGGTGGGAGCGCATCCTGGACGGTAGCTACCGCCAGGGACAGTGAGGGGCGCAGCGATGATTCTGGTTACGGGCAATCGCGGCCAACTGGGCTATGATATCCAGCGGGGAGCTGGGTCGCCGCCATGTGCCTTGCGCGGGCGTGGACCTTGCGGACTATGATCTGACCGACGAGGCTCAGGTGCGGGCCTGCTTCGCCCGCTATCAGCCCGATGCGCTGGTGCACTGCGCCGCCTACACCCAGGTGGACCGGGCCGAGGACGAGCAGGAGGCCTGCTATGCGGCCAATGTCACGGCGGTATCCCATCTGGCGTCGGCCTGCAGGCGGGCGGACATCCCCATGATGTTTTTCAGCACCGATTACGTGTTTCCGGGCGACGGGGAGACTCCTATGAGGTGGACGATCCGCGCGATCGGTCAACTATTATGGGCTAACCAAGAAGCTTGCCGAGGACTGCGTTCTCTCGCAGCTCAAATATTTTATCCTGCGCATCTCCTGGGTGTTTGGGGAGAACAGGCGCAATTTTGTCAACGATGCTGCGTCTGGCGGAGGATCACGATCGGGTGAGCGTGGTCTCCGATCAAATCGGCTCGCCCACCTACACCGGGGACCTGGCCCGTCTGGCGGCCGATATGCTCCGGACCGACCGCTACGGCGTGTACCACGCCACCAACGAGGGGCTGTGCAGCTGGCGCGAATTTGCATTGGGAGGTTTTCGCCTGAGCGGGAAAAACGTGCAGGTAGCGCCCGTGCTGACCCAGGATTATCCAAGCCGGGCCAAGCGGCCGCTCAACGCGCGCCTGTCCAAGGCTTCCCTGGACGCGGCAGGATTCGCCCGGTTGCCCTCCTGGCAGCGCGCGCTGGAAACGTATCTGGGAAACCTGGGGCAGTTGAAGATGCAGGGCGCTCTGGGCGTAAAAGGAGCAGCGAGATGGCCAAACCGGATTCACCTATTGCAGATAACCGGTGCATCGTCACCTACAACAACGCGCAGATCGTGGCGATACCATAGAACAGATTCTCCGGGCGACGGCGCATTTAAATTTTATCCTCTATGTGGTGGACAACCGATCCAGCGACGGCACCGTGGAGCTGATCCAGGAGCGCTTCCCGCAGGTGCGGATGATCCGCAGTCCGAAGAACCTCGGCTTCGGCAAGGGCCACAACCTAGCCCTGCCCTATCTGAAAGCGACTACCATGTCATCATCAACCCCGACATTCAGCTGCCCGAGGGCGCCATCGAGCCGCTCATCTCCTATCTGGAGCGGCACGCGGAGGTGGCCATGGTCACCCCCAAGATCCTCAACCTGGATGGCACGGAGCAGTTCCTGCCCAAGCGTCGGCCGCGCCTGCGCTCCTCATCGGCGGGCGAGTGGGTTTTTGCGCAAGTACCGCGAGGAGTATACCCGCCAGCACGAACAGCTGGACCGACCGACAGAGATTGACCTGTGCACCGGCTGCTTTATGCTCCTGCGCACGTCGGTGTTTAAGCAGGTCGGCGGCTTCGATCCGAGATACTTCATGTATTTCGAGGATGCGGATTTAACCCGCGAGGTGCAGCGCTTCGGCAAGGTCATCTTCAACCCAGAGGTGTCGGTGTATCATGCCTGGGGAGCGGAGGATACCCGGAGCTTGAAGCTGCTGTGGATCCATGTGCTGAGCATGTGCCGGTATATCTACAAATGGCACGGAAAAGATTGATGATATCGCACCTAAAGCCCCCATCCGCCTGGCGGATGGGGGCTTTTAAAATGGATCTGGGCTTTAGGCCCGCAGGGCGGCATCGGCCTGCTTGAGCAGCTCAATGATCGACAGCGACTGGGGACAGGCGCCCTCGCACGCCGCAGCCCACGCACTGGGAGGCGTCATGCTGCTCGGCGATCAACTTGGCGTATCCGCGCTGACTCTGCTCGAGCTCATCGAAGACCGAGGCGTCGTTATAGCGGGAGAAGATGCGGGGAATCTCCACCCCCCCTGGGGACAGGGCATGCAGTACTCGCAGCCCGTGCAGCCCACCTTCATCCGGGATTCATAGACCGCCTTGAGCTGGTGCAGGGCGGTATTCTCCGCCTCGGTCAGGTGCCGGGGCGGGCATCCTGAAGATGCAGGTTGTCCTTGAGCTGATCCATGGTGCTCACGCCGAGGATGACCGTGACCTCGGGGAAGTTGTACACCCACTTGAAGGCCCACCCGCGCTGGAGCGGCCGGGCGTCACCGCGTCGAGGGCGGCCATGGCCTCGGCGGCACCTTGTTGGCCAGACGGCCGCCCTTGAGCGGCTCCATGATGATCACCGGCAGGCCCTTGGCGGCGGCGTACTTGAGGCCCCTCAACCGTGGCCTGCTCGTTCTCATCCAGGATGTTGAGCTGAATCTGGCAGACGTCGAAGTCGTAATCATCCACGATGCGCTTGAAACAGTCAAAATCGCCGTGGAAGGAGAAGCCTGCGTACTTGATTTTGCCCGCGGCCTTGGCCCGCTGGATGAAGGCCTTGTTGTATTCCATCTTCTGGGCGATGGCGAAGTTCTCCCTCGCCCAAGGAGTGCAGCAGGTACACGTCCAGATAGTCGACGCCCAGCTTCTCAAGCTGCTCGTCGAGCAGGCGGTCATAGTCCGCGGGCTCCTTGAGCAACCAGGTGGGGGACTTGGACACGACGATGGCCTTCTGGCGATAGCCATCCTTCAGGGCCTCGGCCAGCACCAGCTCGCTCTCCCCGCCGTGATAGGGGTAGGCGGTGTCCAGGTAGTTGACGCCGTGATCCAGGGCGTAGCGAATCATGGCGATGGCCTCGGCGCGGTCGATCTTGCCGTCCGCCTGGGTGGGTAAGCGCATCAGACCCATGCCGAAGGTGGATACATCAAAGCCCCTTGTTTCCGAAAGGACGATAAAACATGTGCAGACCTCCTCGGATGCTTTTAGGATAAAAGAGAACATTTCCAGTATAAACCGCTCTCGCGCCCTTTGGCAAGGGCTTACCCGCGCAATTCGGGAGAAATCTTAGGTTTGTCAATGATGTGTTACACATCAGGAAAAGAATAGAGAACATCTTTAGGCGACATCAGTTGCGAGGCCTCATGGGGAAAGCGTTATAACGTCTCTGCCTGACAGCAAGCTGTTTGGCAAAGTCATCAAAGGAATAGAAGGTATGGCAAGCATAGAATTCCTCGTTGTCTTTTCTGTGGCTGCGCTCTACTTTGCCATTGTGCCGTGGTGTAAAAGGTTTGATTTTCTTGTGCCGAATGCCGAGCTGTGCCAGCGTTTTCTCAAAAAGAGTGTCGGAGGCTTTTTTCTTGCTATTTCCCATTTCATTTGTAAATTCAAACCCATTGTCTGTCTGGATACACTCAATGGCATAGGGAAACTTTTCCACTACATGCTTTAGAAATTGGGTGGAAGAATAGGTGCTCTGCTCCTTGAACGCTTCAAGATAACGGAAGCGACTGTATTCGTCGATGAAGGTATATTGATAATATTTCTCTCCGGCAGCTTCTCCCACAAGGCAGGCAGTGGGGAACATATTTCACATCAATCTGTCCCCGTTGTCCCGGATATTCCATCTTTTCATAAGGTTTTGGAATGTATTTGGGATTGGGCAGTTTTATGGGTTTCCCGTCAATCCGGCGCAGGAGCTTGTACAGCCCGGAGATAGATCTGGTGTATCCCCGCTGGCGCAGCTTCACCCAGAACACCACCAGACCTGCATGGGGATTCCTGCGACGCATATCCCTGACCAGCTTGATCTCGGTTTCGGTATGCTGGTTTGGATGGCTGTGAGGACGATGTGAGCGGTCTGCCAGGGAGCGGATCGTACCATCATACTTCTTGCGCCAACGGTAGATGTTCTGCCTGGAAGTCTTGTAGCGGATTGCAGCGGCTGTAACACCGTGCTTAAAAAAGAATATTCAATTACTGCTTGCTTAAATCGCATGTCCTGTGTTATCTTATTCATAGCGGATAGGGTGGCGCCTGCCTTTCGGTTTTGTCTGGACAACTCAACCTTAGCACATGCCATCCCTATTCGCTATTCTTTTTTCTATCTGTCACTCATCATTGTAACACCTACATTACCCGCGCAATTCGGGAGAAATCTGCGTGATCGTGGGGTAAAATGGCGACAATATGTAGATAACGGGCTGGCAGGTGGAGCCGCTGCGGCGCGTGGGAGCTGGGCGGTTGGCAGGTGGGAGATCGCTGCGGCGCGCCGCTGACCCTGCCCGCCGCGCCGTTGACAAGCCAGGCGGCGAAGGATAGAATAGGAACGGTCTGTAAAGCTGGGATTGCCGAAGGCTTAGGGTTCGCCCGGGCGGCGGCGAGCTTGTTGAACCGATATAAAGGAGGCTATGCGAGTATGTCCTACACCCCCGAGCAAATCGCCGACGAAATTCGCCGCCGGCGCACCTTTGCCATCATCTCCCACCCCGACGCGGGCAAAACCACCCTGACGGAGGCTCCTGCTCTACGGCGGGGCCATCCGCCTGGCCGGATCGGTCAAGGCGCGCAAGGCCTCCCGCCATGCCACCTCCGACTGGATGGAGATCGAGAAGCAGCGCGGCATCTCGGTGACCAGCTCGGTGATGCAGTTCGACTACGACGGCTACCGCATCAACATCCTGGACACCCCGGGACACCAGGATTTTTCTGAGGATACCTACCGCACCCTGGTGGCGGCCGACTCGGCGGTGATGCTCATCGACGCGGCCAAAGGGCGTCGAGGCCCAGACCATCAAGCTCTTCCAGGTCTGTCGGCTGCGGCACATCCCGATTTTCACCTTCGTCAACAAGATGGATCGGGCGGGGCGCAGTCCCTTTGACCTGATGGACGAGCTGGAGCAGGTGCTGGGCATCCGGGCCTGCCCGATCAACTGGCCCATCGGCACAGACGGCGATTTCAAGGGCGTTTACCATCGCCAGGAGGCGGCCATCGAGGTCTACTCCAGGGGGGACCACGGCCAGCGCATGGTCTCGGCCACCCGCGGCTCGGTGGATGATCCCGCCCTGCGCGAGCTGATCGGCGAGAGCTACCATGATCGGCTGATGGAGGAGATCGAGCTGTTGGACATGGCGGGGGACGCCCTGGACATGGAGCAGGTCGCCCAGGGGCAGCTGACCCCGATGTTCTTCGGCTCGGCGATGAACAATTTCGGCGTGCAGTCCTTTCTGGAGAAGTTCTTGGCCTTCACCGCGCCGCCCACGCCCCGCGTGTCAAAGGGCAGGCGGTGGACCCGGCCAACCCCAACTTCTCGGTTTCATCTTCAAGATTCAGGCCAACATGAATCCGGCGCACCGCGACCGTCTGGCCTTCATGCGCATGTGTTCCGGCGTGTTTGAGAAGGGGATGCAGGTCGTCCACTCGGCCACGGGCAAACCCATCAAGCTGGCCCAGCCGCAGCAGTTCATGGCGGACGAGCGCCACGCGGTGGAGGAGGCCTTCGCCGGAGATATCATCGGCCTGTTCGACCCCGGCATCTTCGGCCTGGGCGACACGCTCTACCAAAACCCCAAGCAGCCCATCCAATATGAAGGCATCCCGGTGTTCGCGCCGGAGTTCTTCGCCCAGGTCAGCATCCTGGACTCCATGCGGCGCAAACAGTTCGTCAAGGGCATCACCCAGCTGGCCCAGGAGGGCGCGATCCAGACCTTCAAGGAGATCAACCTGGGTTTGGAGGAGGTCATCGTCGGCGTGGTCGGCCAGCTGCAGCTGGACGTGCTGACCTACCGGCTCCAGAGCGAGTACGGCGTGGAGATCAAGGTCCATCCGCTGCCCTTCCGCTTCGTGCGCTGGGTGGTGGCCGCGGATAACGTCGACCGCCTTCAGCTGACCAGCACCACCCGCCACGCCGTGGATCGGTGGGATCGTCGGGTGCTGCTGTTTGAGAACGACTGGTCCATCCGCTGGGCGCTGGAGAACAACGACTCCCTCCAGCTCAGCGACGTGGCTGAGCGCCAGAAACTCGCGGCGGAGGATTGAGCGCGCAACCCAAAAATCGACGAAAAGGCTTTCACAACCGGCTTCGGTAATTGACGAAGCCGGTGTTTTTGTTTATACTAATTAGGATATGGACTTGTGTGGAGCGTCGCCTGACGGCGGCGTGTGTACAGAAGAAGGGAAGAGCGGAATTTGAAACGGAAGACATTCGCAACATCGCAATTATCGCTCACGTAGACCACGGCAAGACCACCCTGGTGGACGAGATGCTGCGCCAGAGCGGCACCTTCCGCGCCAACCAGCAGGTTGCCGAGCGCGTAATGGACTCGGCGACCTGGAGCGCGAGCGCGGCATCACCATCCTTGCCAAAATACGGCCATCGGCAAGGAAGGACACCACCATCAACATCGTGGACACCCCTGGGCACGCGGATTTTGGCGGCGAGGTGGAGCGCATCCTCAACATGGTCGACGGCGTGCTGCTGCTGGTCGACGCCTTTGAGGGCCCCATGCCCCAGACCCGCTTCGTGCTGCAGAAGGCGCTGGGCTGAACCTGAAGGTCATCGTCGTGATCAACAAGGTCGACCGGCCCGACGCCCGCTGCGAGGAAGTGGTCGACGAGGTGCTCGACCTGTTCATCGAGCTGCAGGCCGAGGATCACCAGCTCGAGTCGCCCTTCCTGTACGCCTCGGGCCGCAGAAAGGGCATCGCCTCGCTGGAGCCGGAGATCACCGACGACGATGAGGACCTCTCGCCCCTGTTGGACGCGATTTTGACCTACGTCCCCTGCCCGGAGGGGGATGGAAAACGGGCCGACCCAGCTGTTGGTCCTCCATCGACTACAACGACTTTGTGGGCCGCATCGGCGTGGGCCGGGTGGACCGCGGCGATTCATGTGGGCCAGGAGGTCGTGGTGGCCAACGCCGCCACCGGCGCGGTCTCCGGGCGCACCCGCATCTCCAGCCTGTACGAGTTCATGGGGCTCAACCGGGTCAACACCGAGTCGGCCAAGATGGGCGATATCGTGGCGCTCTCGGGCATTGAGGGGCTGACCATCGGCGACACGGTGTGCGACGCCGCGACCCCGAGCCCCCTGCCCTTCGTGGAAATCTCAGCCCACCATCCAGGTGACTTTCTCGGTCAACAACAGCCCCCTGGCGGCCGGGAGGGGCAGTACGTCACCAGTCGGCATCTGCGCGCCCGGTTGTACCGCGAGCTCAACACCGACGTGGGCCTGCGGGTGGAGGACACCGACAGCCCCCGACGCCTTCCTGGTCGCCGGCCGCGGCGAGCTGCACCTGACGGTGCTGATGGAGAACATGCGCCGCCAGGGCTATGAGTTTCAGGTGTCCAAACCCCTGGTGCTCTTCAAGGAGATCGACGGCGTCAAGTGCGAGCCCATCGAGTTTGTGGTGTGCGACGTGCCCGAGAACACATGATGGGCCCGGTGATGGAGAAGCTGGGCCCGCAAGGGCGAACTGGTCAACATGGTCAACCAGAAGGGCGGCCGGGTGCGGCTGGAGTTTCGGATTCCCTCCCGCGGCATCTTCGGCTACCGCAACGAGTTCCTGACCGATACCCACGGCGAGGGCATCATGAGCTCGGTATTCGACAGCTACGCCCCCTACAAGGGCGACATTCCCCGCCGCAACCTGGGCTCGCTGATCGCCTTTGAGAGCGGCACGGCCATGCTCTACGGCCTGTACCCACCCCAGGACCGGGGCGAGCTGTTTGTGGAGCCCGGCGGACCATGTCTATGGCGGCCATGGTGGTGGGCATCTCCTCCCGCGGGCAGGATATCGCCGTCAACGTGTGCAAGACCAAAGGCGGCCACCAACGCGCAGCGCGGGCGCGGACGAGGCCATGCGCTTGGCGCCGGTGGTGCCCATGACCCTGGAGCGGGCGCTGGAGTTCATCGACGACGACGAGCTGGTGGAGGTAACGCCCAAGAGCATCCGGATCCGCAAGCGCATCCTGGACGCTACGGAGCGCTATCGGGCCGAGCGCCGCGGCCAGTAAACCGATCCCAAAGGGGCGGGAGCCTTCTCCGCTCCTTTTTTTGCAGGCGGGCGGATGGATGGGCGCGCGATGTCATATGCTAGTTGGACAAGGAGGTTGGGCCATGCGCAAGGAGAAAAACGCGATCCCCTGTTGAGAATCTGCATCTACGCCTTCTGCACCCTGGCGGCGCTGATGCTGCTCTCCCGGGTGCTGGACAGCGCGGATAACCTGGTGCTGCAGGTCAAGGGGTTCGTCGGTTGGCTGGCCAACCTGATGATGCCCTTCATCATCGGGGTGCTGCTGGCCTACCTGATGCGCCCGCTGGTCAATGTGCTGGAGGGACGGGTGTTCCGCCGCTTCAAACGGCGGCGCGCAGGCTGTCCATCCTGGTGGGGTATACCCCTGGTCATCGTCGCCCTGGGCTTGTTTGTGCTGGTGGCGCTGCCCAGCATCGGCCAGTCCATCCGGGACCCTGGTGGCCGTGCTGCCCGGCTACGTCAACCAGATGACCGAGTTTGTCCAGACCGAGCTGGCCGACAATCCTTACCTCAATCAGCCCCAGATTCGCGCCATGGTCGAACAGATTGGCCAGAGTCTGCTCAACTTTGCAGGGGCACCTTGCAGCGGATCGCGGGCAACGCCATCAATACCGTGATCTCCACCGTGCAGGGGGCGTGTTCAGCTTTTCATCACGATCATCATCTCAATCTATATCCTGTTGGAGCGCAAGGAGCTGCTGCACGGCTTTAAGCGGGTGTTCTTCGCCGTCAACGGCAAGGTCCGGGGCCGCCGATGGGGCGGATATCTGCGCGAGGCCGACACGGTGCTGGCCCAGTATGTCTCCGCCCGCGTACTCGACGCCATCGTCGTGGGGGGTGTTGGCCTACCTGGGGATGCTGGTGCTGAAGGTCAAATATGCCCCGCTGCTAGGGGCGTGGTACAGGCTGAACAACACCATCCCCTTCCTGGGTCCCCTTCCTGGGCGGCATCCCGCGGTGCTGGTCACCGCCTTTGACAGCCCGCTCAAGGCGCTGTATCTGGGCATCTACATCATCGTCATGCAGCAGATCGACGCCTGGTTCATCGATCCGATGATCACCTCCAATCGGCTGCAGATTTCTCCGCTGTGGGTGCTGCTGGGGGTGACGGTGGGCGGCGGGTTCTTCGGCGTGTGGGGCATGTTTTTTGGGCGCGCCGGCCTTTGCTGTCGCGCTGTTGACGATGCGGCGCTTTGTGCAGCGGCGGGACCGGCAGCAGGCGCAGGACGAGCGGCAGCTTGCCCAGTTGGGTCGCGACGGGAGCCGCCTCATCGGAAGCGGCGCAAGCGCCACCCCCAGGCGATGCGGCCCGCCCGGCCGCTGAGGATGGGGGCGCCGCGCGCGAAACAGAGACGGAAAAGACCTGAGAAAAGCGGACGGCGTAAACCGTCCGCTTTTGTGTATTCTCGAGAAAAATGCAGGATTGCGCGCACGAATTTCATGACTTTCCCCGACGGCCCAATGGGTTGCGCTGGGCTCTGAATGAAATGTGACCAGAAACGAAAAATACTTGCAGGATGCGAATAAAATTTGGGATAATGACGTCCTAAACTGAAGCATTGCAAAATTGATGTTGCATTTATTTGGAAATGATCGTATACTATCCAGTAAACACCATGGGATGATTGCTGGAAAAGCATGAGGAGGAACAGCTCAGATGCAAATTAGTCAACGCGCAATCCGTCGCCGCATCCATGACCGCGGAGATCGACGCCAAAGCCAAGCAGATGAGGCCCAGGGCCTGGATGTGATCGGGTTTGGAGCGGGAATCAGATTTCAACACCCGGCCTATCGTGCAGGCGGCTAAGGATGCGCTGGATGCGGGCTATACGCGCTATACGCCCGCCTCGGGCTTGCCCGCGCTGAAGGAGGGCGATCTCTGCCGCAAGCTGGTTGGGATAACCAGGTCTGCTACGCGCCCAACCAGATCGTGGTCTCCAACGGCGCGAAGCACTCCTCTACAATGCCTTCTACGGCATCCTGGAGCCAGGGGAACCAGATCGTCAACATTTATAAGTACCTGTCCCGGCTCGGCGGGCCGTATGGCATCATCCGGCAGACGGAGTTTTTCATCTACAGCAAAAAAGACCGCGAGGCGCTCGAAAAGTGCATGGAGCTGGGGCTGAAGTTCCCGGAGATCACGACCTGGATCCGCGCGACAAAGGAGGACTTTCGCCTCGTGCGCGACCTCGGCATCCGCGAGACGGGCATCCTCGTCAGCTGCAGCGACTACCACATCTTCAAGAAGATGAAAATGACCAGAAAGCAGGCCATGGACTACTACCTTGCCACCGTGGCCGATGCGTTTGAGGCCGGGGTCGTCCCGCGCTGCCACCTCGAGGACATCACGCGCGCCGACTTTTACGGCTTTGTCGTGCCGTTTGTCAACGAGCTGCAAAAGCTCTCGCGTCAGGCGGGCATCCCGGTCAAGATCCGCGCGTGCGACACCATGGGCTACGGCATCCCCTACACGGAGGCGGCGCTGCCGCGCAGCGTGGCCGGCATCATCTACGGCCTGCAGCAGTACTCCGACGTGCCGAGCGAGTGCCTCGAGTGGCACGGGCACAACGACTTTTACAAGGCCGTCGTCAACGCCTCGACCGCGTGGCTCTACGGCGCGTGCGCGGTCAACTGCTCGCTGCTGGGCATCGGCGAGCGCACGGGCAACATCCCGCTCGAGGCGATGGTGTTCGAGTATGCGTCGCTGCGCGGCTCGCTCGACGGCATGGACCCGACGGTCATCACCGAGATCGCCGACTACTTCCAGCACGAGATCGGCTACGACATCCCGCCGATGACGCCGTTCGTCGGGCGCGACTTCAACGCCAAGTGCTCGGTGAGCGGGAACCTGGAGGATGCGCCGGCCTACGTGCAGCGGGTTTATCCAGAACTAAGGGGGATCCAGGATGCAAAGTATCCTTCGCAGAGCACCCGCGGTGGAGCCACATGCTCCGCCGCGGGTGCAATTGCGCAGGGGCTCTCGGACAACGGCGGGCTGTTCGCGCCGCTCTCCTTCCCGCAGATTTCGCTCGACGTCATCGAGCGGATGGGTCACATGGACTATGCCCAGCGGGCGGCAGCGGTGCTCACGCCGCTGCTGTCGGGGTATGACGCGGCGTGGCTGGCCCGGACCTGAGGCAGGTCTATGGAGCCGGCGCGTTCGGGCAACTGGGCCCCGCGCCGCTGAAAAAGCTGCAGCCCGGGACCTACGTGATGGAGCTCTTTCACGGGCCGACCATGGCCTTCAAGGACCTAGCGCTGCAGCTGCTGCCCCGATTGCTGCCCGAGGCCATGCGCATCTGCGGCGACGAGCGGCAGGTGCTGGTGCTGACCGCCACCTCCGGGGATACCGGCAAAGCGGCGCTGGCAGGCTTTGCGGATCAGCCCAGGTGCACATCGCCGTGTACTACCCCAAGGACGGCGTTTCCGACGCTCAGCAGGCCCAGATGCTCACCCAGACTGGGGAGAACACCTGGGTGGCCTCGGTTGAGCGCAATTTCGACGACGCTCAGGCGGGGTCAAGGCCATCTTCTCCGACCGGGCGCTGGCCGCGCGGATGGGATGGGCGTGGCGCTCTCCAGCGCCAATTCCATCAATTTCGGCCGCTTAGCGCCTCAGATTGTCTACTATTTCTCGGCCTACAGCGACCTGGTCAGCCAGGGAGCGGTGCGCCTGGGCGAGGCAGTGGATTTCACCGTGCCCACAGGCAATTTCGGCAACATTTTGGCCGGGTACTATGCACAAGCGCATGGCCTGCCCGTCGGGAAACTGACCTGCGCCAGCAACGCTAACCGCGTGCTGACCGATTTCTTCACCCAGGGACGCTACGATACCCACCGACCTTTCTACAAGACCGCCTCGCCCCTCTATGGACATTCTGGTGTCCAGTAACCTGGAGCGGCTGCTGTTCGAGATGGCCGACCGCGACTGCGCAGGTGTCCGCGTGGATGGCGGCCCTGGCCGGGCAGGGCGGCTACACCGTACCCGAGGGCACCCTGGCGCGCATGGGCGATTGTTTTGAGGCGGGCTGCGCCGACACGCGCAGACCGCTCAGACCATCGGCCAGGTGTGGCGGGAGCGGGATATGTGCTCGATCCCCACACGGCGGTGGGCTATCGGGTGATGCAGCGGCGACGGCCCGAGCGGGTGCAGGTGCTGCTGAGCACCGCCTCGCCCTACAAATTCTGCGCCGATGTGCTGCGCGCCTGGGCGAGCGGCCTCGGGGCGATTTCCTCGAGCAGGCCGAGGCGCTGCACCGATTGACCAGGCTGGCCGTTCCCCAGCCCCTGGCCCAGCTCAAGGGCTTGCCGGTGCGCCATTTCAACGACTGTACCCGCCAGGACATGGCGGACAAACTGATGGATTGGATCACCGCCCGGGTATAACGGGAGCAAGGGGCTGCCGGCGATGCCGGCAGCTTTTTTGTTGAAGGAGGGGGCGCGATGCCCACCAAACGCGAACAAGCCCTGGCGCTGTTGGCGGCCCAGCGAGAGCTGGCCTGCCCCAAGTGCGGCGCGCCGCTTTCCGTGATCGGCCAGGGGCTGGGTTGCGACGCGGGCCACCGATATGATGTCAGCCGACAGGGGCACGGCGCACCTGGTTTTGGGGCCGCCCACGGGGGCGTGTACGACCAGGAGTTATTCCTAGCCCGCCGCCGAGTTCTTGAGGGGGGCTGTTTGCCCGGCGCTGGAGGTGGTCGCCCAAGCCCTTGGACAGGCCCAGGGTCTGATCGTGGACGCGGGCTGCGGGGAGGGCTGGGCGATGGAGCAGCTGCTGGCACGCATGCCCGGCGCGCCTGTTGGGCCTGGACCTGGCGGGGGAGGGCGTGCGCATGGCCGGGGCGCGCATCGGCGGCCGAGCGCTGCTGGCAGTGGCGGACCTGGCGCGCATGCCCCTTCTGGAGCGCAGCGTCGGCGGTATACTAAACTTCCTTTCTCCGGCCAACTATGGCGAGTTTGGCCGGGTGCTGGCCCCGGGGGCGTGGCGGTCAAGGTGGTGCCGGGCCGGAGCATTTGATCGAGCTGCGGCGGGCGGCGGGGCTGGCGGACCGGGAGGAGGGCAGCCAGGCCGAGGCGGGCTTCATCCAGCACTTTGCCAACGCCCAGCGCCAGCAGGCGCGCGCCGGGTGGCCTTCACCTGCGGACGCCCCGGCGCTGGCGGCCATGTCGCCCTTAGCGGCGCACCGGCGCGCCGCCCTGGCCGAGGTTTTGGCGACCCAGAGCGCCCCAACGGTCACGGCGGACCTGGTCGTGCTCTGGGGCCGGGCGGGGGCGTGAGCGCGGCGCTTGCCAGCGCCGGCTGGATCGTGGTATAATACGGCAATATATAAAAAACCAGCGGGCGAGAGAAGCGAACCGGGCCTTTGGGCCCAACGATGAGAATCCTGACGTCCTGGGCGGCGGCCGAGGGGCCGCCGACGCAATCTCCTGGCGTGATGGGGCAGGGTCGACGGTCCGCGGTGGGGAATCCCGCGCGGCGGCGCCGGGTCTCTCCTGTCCTGCAGGGCTGCGAGGACTTTGTTTATTTGTTTATTTGATTGAACGATCAAAGGGGACCTTCCTGTGGTGAACAGACAGCAAAAACCGGTCATCTTCTGGCGGCATCGCCTTCAGGCTTTTTCTCACCTGGGCAACTACCTGGGGCGCGCTGCGCAACTGGGTCCAAACTCAAGGACGTAAGTGCCGCTTGCGCAATGTGGGTGGATCTGCACGCCATCACCGTGCCGCGAGCCCGCTGAGTTGCGCCGGCGCACCTATGAGTCCGCCATCCTGTTGGCCTGCGGTCTGGACCCGGCGGAGGAATACCATCTTCGTGCAGTCCACGTGCCCGAGCACGCAGCAATGTCCTGGTTGCTCAAGTTACCTACTTTGGCGAGCTCTCCCTGACCCAGTTCAGGATAAAAGCCAAAACATGCCGATAATATCAACGCGGGCCTGTACGATTATCCGGTGCTCATGGCCGCGGACATCACTGCTCTATCAGAGCGACCTGGTGCCATCGTGGACCAGAAGCAGCATCTGGACTGGCCGGGATATCGCCCCTGCGCTTTAACAACCTCATGGGCCGAAGGCTGCCCGACGGCTACATCCCAAGGTGGGCGCGCGCATCATGACCTGCAGGCCGAGCGCAAGATGAGCAAATCCGGCGACGAGAGCAGCTTCCCTCCCGCCATCCTCGACGCCCGAGGTCATCGCCCGCAAGTTTCAAAGCGCGCCGTGACCGACTCAAGGCCCGGGTGGCTTTGACCCGGAGAACAAGCCAGCGTCCAGCTGCTGGTGAGCATCCTCGGCGGTGACCGGGCAGACCCTCCGGTGGATCGAGGGACGCCTACGCCGGACAGGGTTGCGAAAGCGCTTTCAAAGAACGACGTGGCCGACGCGGTCATCGCCTGGCCCCGGTGCAGCAGCGCTACCAGGAGCTGATTGCGGACAAAAATACCTCCAGCAGCTCATGGCCCAGCACGCGCAGCAGAGGCCTCACCGCAAGCTCCTTTACCAGCAAGACCTGGCCAAAGCGCATCGGCTTTGTGGGAAGCCCGCCTAATGTTCGGCTATGTGCGACCCCAGCGATCTGAGTTGACCCTGCGGGAGACGCCGCCTACCGCGGCTTCATTACTGCGGGGTGTGCGGGCCCTGGGCAAGCCCCGCTGCGGCGGCATGTGCAAGATGCTGCTGCATGACGCGGCTTCTGGCGGTGCTGCTGTCGGCCCTGGAGCGGACTACGCCCAAGGCCGAGACCTTCCGCTGTGCGCTGCACCCAACGGTTCGCAGAGCCGCATCGCCTGCCCAGCGGTGGATTACGCGGCCGATGTCAACATGCTGCTGGGCGCGGCCAAGCTGGACGACGCCTGCCAGGACGAGGGCAAGCTCAGCGCCCGGGGCATGCGCCCGCTGGTGCGGCGGGGGCGCGGCG
>VOFE01002316.1_pt1 | contig 19993 bp, 27 predicted proteins | sample 5384071 | NCBI WGS metagenome assembly VOFE01 (sample SAMN12384724, study PRJNA508395) | human gut metagenome | isolation source: healthy gut D | host: Homo sapiens
AACAAACTTATACTAAATGGGCAATCAGTTCTTCGCGCTCGCCCGGAAGCAGGTCGATGACAGGTATTTCTATCATCGTGTAGCAACCGGGTTGTTGTTTTCATCGAGGCACGGGCCACGCAAACCAATACTTGTCCCGTCAGCGCAGGATTGTTGATGCGCATGTTGAACTCGAACAACTGGTTCTGTGTTTTCCGGATACGCCTTTGCGTGTCAGGTTGACGCCGTGTCCCATGTCCAGCAGCTCGTCTACACAAGGTACTTCTATGACGTGGGGTTTCATCGTTGACGAAATAGGGATCGGCTTTGATGGCTGCGGCTACTTTCGAAAACTCGTATCCTTCCTTTACCTCTATATATACCATGCGGCGGTGGATTCCCGTTCCGGTAGGAATGGTCATGGAGAGGGCGGCTTTCACTCCGTCGATTGCTTTAACGGCAACGGTATGTCCCATGCTCATGCCCGGTCCGAAATTCGTGGAGGTGATGCCTTTGGGGGCAATGGCCTGTAACATGGCGGAACATGTATTCGTTGAACCATTCGTCCGTCATGATCAGGTGGCCGTTGTTGGCACCCGGTCCCCAACTGTTTTCCACCATCCACTTTTTAGGTTGGCCGTTGGCATCCAAATCTACCGCCATCAGTGTCATGGCATGGGAAGAGCCGCTGGCGAATGTCTGGATGCGTTGTTTCTTGTCCATACCGAAAGTCGTGCCCATCAACGAGCCGTAGTCATAATAGTTGAACTGTTGGCCGTGAGCTTTTTGATGGAGTTGGCATTTACGGCATTCCGGATGGCTTTGTGGGCATCGTCGTGCGAGTAGCTCTCTTTCAAGGTCTGCAGGACTTCGGGGGTGAGTGCCTGTTGGGCGAAAGAAATGCTGCCGCAGAACGAAAAGGCCAGATATAATAATAATGATGTTTTTTTCATAAATTCCTGGTGTTATTTTACGTATTCGGCCCAGTCGGTCAGTCGCATGTCTCCCTTGCGCAGATAAGTGTCGTGCATGGCGAATGCAGCCGACAGGCAGTGGTGGGTGTGTCCTCCGTTTTGGGCTGCGTACTTCATGTAGTCGAGCAAAAGCGGACGATAGTCGGATGGGCCACCTTGACAAGCTCTGCTGCTTTCTCCATGGCGCATTTTCCACGCAGGTCGGCCACGCCGTATTCCGTGATGACGGCATCTACGAAATGGCTCGTATGGTCGATATGGGAACAGAACGGCACGATACTGCTGATGGCTCCGCCTTTGGTGGTGGAACCGCAAGTGAAAATGCTCAAATAAGCATTGTTGGTGAAGTCTGCCGAACCGCCGATACCGTTCATCAACTTGGTACCGCAGATCTTGGTAGAGTTTACATGTCCGTAGATGTCCACCTCGATGGCCGTATTCAGAGAGCATACGCCGATGCGGGCGATGACTTCGGGGCTGTTTGAAATTTCGGAAGGACGGAGCACGAGCTTGTCTTTGAAGAAGTCCATGTCGTTGTAAATGCCTTGCAGACATTCGTTCGTCACGGTGAGCGAACAGGCTGATGCCGAGAGTACGCGGCCTTCGCGCATCAGTTGTACGGGGGCATCCTGAAGCACTTCGGTGTAAATACTGAAATTCGGGACGTCCGGACATTGGCCTAATGCGCCCAATACGGCGTTGGCTCCGCTGCCTACACCGCTTTGCAGATTAAGGAAAGTAGGCGGTATTTTCCCGCTTTTCAGGTTGGCTAACAGGAAATCGGCCACATTGTTTCCGATTTGTGTGGTGATGGCGTCGGGGGCTTTGAATGCACGTGCCTCGTCGGGGATGTTGCATTCGATGATGCCTTTGATGCGGTCGGCGTCCACTTCCACATAGGGTTTACCGATGCGGTCGCTCGCCTTCATGATCATGATGGGCGTGCGATAGGGATGGTCTTCTATTTCGTACACGTCATGGATGCCCATGCACTTTTGCTGTGGAAAGCATTGACTTCGATGATGATGCCTTTGCGTGCCAGACGGCAGACGGTGGGGCTGATACCTCCTGCGGCCGTCAGGTAAATACGTGCCTTGCCGCCTGTTTGTTCGACTTCGCAAGCCTCGATGATGGCCCAGTCTACTTGTCCGAGATAACCTTGGCGGATTTGAGTGGCCATATTGGAAAGGTTGAGGTCGGAATACGAAATCTCATTATTGTTGACATGCGTACGGAAGTCTTTGTTCGTGGTGTAAGGGGCGCGGAATTTAATGGCATGAGCGTTGGCCAGCATGCCGTCGCAACTTTGTCCCGTGGATGCTCCGGTAAGGATGTTGATCTTAAATTCTTTGCCCTCCGCGTGTTCTTTCTCGGCTTTTCGGGCTATCTCAGCCGGTACGCTTTTAGGCACGCCAGCCGGTGTGAAACCGCTCAGTCCGATGGTATCTCCGTTTTGGATAAGAGCAGCAGCTTCGGCTGCTGTGATTTTGTTGAATCCCATAGAGTTGATTGCTTAATAGTTATACCTTAATTAATATGGCGCAAAGTTAGCTATTTTTTTGAAAGGTGTTACTGTGTCAGGCTTATTTCCTTTTCTATTTCTTTTTTTGGTAAGTGCTGAAGGCGGTAATGGCTCGGGGTGCAACCGAGACCTTTTGAGGAAGGCACGCCGGAAGGTACTTCGTGAGTTAAAGCCGGAACGGTCAGCTATTTCTTCGATAGACATTTTGGTTTGGCGGAGAAGTTGTTCGGCGTATGACAGGCGGTATTGGTTGACGTAATCGAAGAACGTTGTACCCAGTACCTTGTTCAGATAATTAGAAATATAGGTGCGGTTCGTGCCGATGGCTTGGGCCAAGTCCATGATGGTCAGCTTGGGATTGAGGTAGAGATGCTCCTCCTCGAAGATCCGATGCAGGTGGAGGGTGAATTGATGTGGATTCTCTTCGTTTTCCGGTGCCGTCTCAACGTCCTGGTGCGAACGGGGCGTCAATGAACCGAGCACTTGCTCCTGCCGGTTGATGAAGTAGCTGATGAGTGACCAAATGACACAAGTGAGCAGGTAGTACAACGTGTCGTTGAGTTCGGAATAGTAGGTGGAAGACAGGCTCCATACCGCCAGGAACGCCACGAAAGAGAAGTATGATATACAACCACCGCAGGTCGATGCGTTCGTAGTAAGAATAACTTTGTTTCAGCCGCTTGTGATAAGCCGGTATTTCGAACAAGACATAAAGCATCACGACCGTACCGTATGCCACGGCGCAAGCGATGGCACTTTCAGTATAATATATCCTTGGGATGGACTGCGTAGAAAGTATAAAGAGAAAGAACGGTATTTCATGTAGCACAGCCCGCCGGAGTGTCATGGAACCGGGACGTGTGAGTTCAAACAGCAGGAAGGCGCAGGTGGGGACGGCTGTCATGTCGATGAGTACGAAAACATGGTGCAGGAACTCGAACCGGACGGTGGGATACCATATCAGTGCCATATCCTTGACCGACTGTATGACCCATACGAGCAGGACCCAACCAGTGATTTGGCGGAGCCGGTTACCGCTTCCGTTCCGGAGGAAGTACACGCACAGCCACAGCAGGAACATGAAGCTTGCTCCTGCCGTGTACTGCATGAGTTGTATATAAACAATATTGCCGTCCATTTTGCTGCCGGAAAGAAAAAGGTATTAAACCTCTTCGGCAGTCAAAGTTATGAAAAATATCATAAAGGACATGGTTTTTCCACTCTTATTCTTCCGGGTCCACGTCCCATTGTATGGGAACGTTGCGGAACTCCAACGGTAGGGAAAGAAGACCTTGGGCAGGGAGCATTGGGTAAAATTCAGGGTGCATACTGTCAAAATGTTAATCCCGGTCCTGCATGGTTCGCGTATTCGTGCCTTTACCGAGCCGTCATTGCAAATACGCGAGTCTCGCGCCGTCGGGAGGAAGCGGAATGTCAGTGGAAAAGGAATTTTGCTTTCCAAAGGCCTGCCGGAAAGGTGCATCCTGCGCTGGTTGGCGAAGGAGGAGTAAGTCCGGGAATGCATACCTTTTGCAAAAGGACAGCGCATCCTTGCATGCCTTTTCTTGCCAAATAGAGAAAAAACGGTGTTTTCAGCAATCTGTTTTCCCGCTTTCAGGCCGTTTTCCGGTAACCTGTGGTCGTTCATCTTTTTTTCTGCTGAGAAAAAAAGTGTTTTTTCAGCCAAACGGAAAATTTTTCTCATGAGAGCAATCCTTAATCGGGCTTAAATTCGGGTTAACGGGACTGAAAAAACGGGCAAAACCTTAAAAAAGTGTATCCAAAGATGCTTTTGTTTACCTCTGTTTTGTGCTTTTAGCGGAACCCGTGCTTCCCTAAAAAGAACTTTTTCCTTGCTGTTTGCTATGAAAATTCGGAAACGGTTGTCTTTTTGCCAAATGGCAGTCTAAAAAAAATAAGCGGGGGTTTCACAACTCCCGCTTACTCAACTAAACCTTAACTATGAAAAAATCTAATGTTTTCATTCGAGGACAAATATCGGAATTATCTCTGTGATAATAATGGCTTGTGCGCTAATTTAACTTTGTTTTAGTCTTTTAAGAAGGTCTGTACCTTCTTTTGTTTCTTTGCAGAAGTAAATGGTATATATATGTGTGATTTTGACTATCTTTGTTTTACGAAGATAGGATGCGGCTCGGCAGTTTTTCGCTCAAAAGCAAGCTTTTGGCTTGCAACTGCGCTCGCCTTTCGTTATCTTTGCAGCCTGAATTTGAAAGAACAGCATGAAAAAGCTTTTTATAGAAACCTACGGCTGCCAGATGAATGTGGCAGACAGCGAAGTAGTGGCTTCGGTGATGCGTATGGCTGGATACGAGACGTGCGAAACCTTGGATGAGGCGGATGCCGTTTTCCTGAATACTTGTTCCGTACGGGATAATGCCGAACAGAAAATCATCAACCGGCTGGAGGCTTTGCATGCTTTGAGACGGAAGGGTCGGCATCTGATTATCGGCGTGTTGGGCTGTATGGCCGAACGGGTGAAGGAAGAGTTGATAGAGAATCACCATGTGGATGTAGTGGCAGGCCCCGACGCTTATTTGTCCCTGCCCGACCTGATAGCCCAAGTGGAGCTGGGGCATAAGGCCATCAACGTGGAACTGTCCGTGACGGAAACTTATAAGGATGTGATTCCGCAACGTGTGCGGCTCGCATATTTCCGGTTTTGTCAGTATCATGCGCGGCTGCAACAATTTTTGCCATTATTGTATTGTGCCTTATACGCGTGGACGGGAACGCAGCCGGGATGTAGAGAGCATTCTGAATGAGGTGCGGGATTTGAAAAAGCGCGGGTATAGGGAAGTCACGCTTTTGGGGCAGAATGTGAATTCTTACCTCCATGGGGGGCCGACGGAAAGACTGTTTCTTTTCCGGAACTTTTGCGGTTGGTGGCACACGAGGCCGACGGGATGCGCGTGCGTTTCACCACTTCCCATCCGAAGGACATGAGCGATGATACCTTGCGTGTGATTGCGGGAAGAACCCAATGTGTGCCGGCATATCCATTTGCCGGTGCAGAGCGGAAGCAACCGTATCTTGAAATTGATGAACCGCAAAGTACACCCGTGAATGGTATTTGGACCGCGTGGCGGCCATTCGCCGGATTGTGCCGGATTGCGCTTTGTCCACAGACATTTTTTTCGGGTTACTGTTCCGAGACCGAAGAGGATCATGAAATGTCTTTGTCGTTGATGCGGAATGTGCCTACGACAGCGCTTTTATGTTCAAGTATTCGGAGCGGCCGGGAACGTATGCCTCAAGCATTTGCCCGACGACGTGCCGGAGGACGTGAAGGTACGGCGTTTGAACGAATTGATCGCTTTGCAGAATGAACTCTCGGCAGAGAGCAACCGCCGCTGTAGAAGGCCGGGTTTATGAAGTGCTGGTAGAGGGTGTGAGCAAACGTTCCAAAGAGCAGTTGTTCGGACGTACAGAGCAGAATAAGGTGGTCGTGTTCGACCGGGGAAAGCATCATGTCGGTGATTTTGTAAAGGTGAGAGTTAACGGAAGTTCTTCGGCTACGTTGAAGGGAGAGGTGGTAGAAGACTGACAATCAAGTTAAATGCTGTTAAAGAAAGAATCAATCCCCGTGTTTCGTTGTATTTTTTGTATCCTACGCTAATACGGACAGATAGAGGTCATGGGAAAGAAAAAAGCAAAAGGTTCTTTGGGTATGCAGTGGTTTACGACCGGTGTCAGTACCACGTTGGTGTTGATACTGTTGGGGATCGTATCCTTTTTTATACTGTTTGCCCAGCGTTTGTCTGATTCCGTGAAAGAAAACTTGACGGTGACCGTATTGCTCGACGGTGAGGCAAGCCGTTCGGACATCCATGAATTCCGGACGGCATTGAAGGGAGAACGTTATGTGTATGCTTTGGATTATGTGTCCAAAAGAGCAGGCGTTGAAAGAACAGGTAAAGGCCATGGGCAGCGATCCGTCCGAGTTTCTCGGAGCCAATCCGTTCACGGCCTCGTTTTGAATTGCGTATGAACGCCCTTTATGCCAATTCCGACAGTTTGGCATGGATCACCGCAAAGCTGAAAAAGAATCCTTTGGTGGAGGATGTGATGTATCAAAAAGAGCTGGTAGACACGGTGAATGACAATTTGCGACGTATCAGCTATGTGCTTTTGGGGCTTAGCCGTGCTTTTGGCCTTGGTCTCTTTGCACTCATCAATAATACCGTGCGGCTGAGCATCTATTCCGGCCGTTTCGTTATCCGTACGATGAAATTGGTAGGGGCGAGTTGGGGATTTATCCGGAGGCCGTTTATGGCACGGAGTTTCAATCTCGGGTTCCTGTCCGGTCTGTTGGCCGATGCCGTGTTGTGGGGAGGCGTGCATACCCTTTTGCAGTACGACCCTTCGCTTTCCCAATATATCCATGTCGATATGTTGCTCGTCGTCGGGGCGGCGGTGCTGTTGTTCGGCCTCTTGCTTACGTTGGGCTGTACGTACGTTTCCGTCAACAAGTACTTGCGGATGAAGGTCGGTGATTTATATTAAATAGAAACATATAATAAATAGAGGTTTATGGATAAAAGAAATTTTGCTTTCGACAAGGTGAATTTTATTTTGTTGGCCGTCGGGATGGCGATTGTAATCATCGGGTTCATCCTTATGTCCGGTTCCGGGAGTTCGGAAACGGTATTCAATCGGACGTATTTAGCGTACGTCGCATTAAAGTGGCTCCAATAGTCTGTCTGTTTGGCTTTTTGTTCATCATTTATGCCATTTTGCGAAAGCCTGCATACACGCCGTTGGAGGAAGAGAATGAGGGTGTCGGAGAAAAGAAAGACGAAATGTCCGGTGCGGACGCCACGATCAATAGGGATTAAGCATGGATGTAATAGACGCGTTGTTGATGGGCCTCTTGCAGGGCCTGACGGAATATTTGCCGGTAAGCAGTAGCGGGCATCTGGCCATCGCTTCCCATTTTTCGGAATAGAAGGAGAAGCCAATCTGACGTTTACTGTGGCCGTCCATGTGGCTACGGTGTTCAGCACGTTGGTGATTCTTTGGAAAGATATCGTGTGGATATTCAAGGGATTGTTTGACTTCAAAGGGCCGGGGATGAACGAATCCCAACGTTATGCCTTGAATATTTTAGTCTCCATGATACCCGTAGGCATTGTCGGGGTTTTCTTTAGGACTACGTGGAAATGATATTCGGTAGCGGTCTGCTGATAGTAGGGGTTTGTTTGCTGCTGACGGCTTTGCTGCTGACGTTTTCATACTATGCCCGCCCCCCGTCAGAAAGAAAAATATCTCTTCGTGACGCCTTCATCATCGGGCTTTCCCAGGCTTGTGCCGTGTTGCCCGGCTTGTCCCGTTCCGGTACGACCATCGCTACGGGCTTGCTGTTGAAACAACAAAGCCAAGTTGGCCCAGTTTTCTTTCCTGATGGTGATGCCTCCTATTTTAGGAGAAGCCATACTCGATGTGGCAAAGGGGTGACCCATGGGGTCGAGGCTGCTTCTGCGGGTATCGGGATGTGGCCGCTTGCCGTGGGATTCGTGGCGGCCTTTGTGTCGGGATGCCTGGCTTGCAAATGGATGATCAACATAGTCAAGAAAGGCAAGTTGGTATATTTTGCCGTTTACTGTGCCGTAGTGGGTATCGCGCTCATCGTACATCATTGCCTTTAACCGTTAAAATTCGCCTGAGTGGATTTCAAGAAAGGAGAAATATTGGCTTTTGACAAGCCCTACGAGTGGACGTCGTTCGGGTTGGTGGCCAAGGTACGTTACCTGTTGTGCAAAAGGTTAGGAGTGAAGAAATTGAAAGTGGGGCACGCCGGTACGCTCGATCCTTTGGCTACCGGAGTCCTGCTTGTCTGTACCGGTAAGGCAACGAAACGGATAGAGGAACTTCAGGCTCATACGAAAGAGTATGTGGCGACGCTCCGTCTGGGGGCTACCACGCCCTCGTTCGACTTAGAGAAGCCTGTGGACGCGGGTATCCCACGGAACATATCACCCGTGAAATGGTGGAGGAAACGCTGAATCGTTTTGTTGGTACGATAGAACAGGTGCCGCCCGTCTTCTCGGCTTGCAAAGTGAACGGAAGCCGTGCGTACGATTTGGCCCGTAAAGGGGAAGAGGTGGAACTGAAAGCCAAGACCTTGGTCATCGACGAACTGGAACTGTTGCGGTGCGAACTGCCGGAAATCGTCATCCGGGTGGTGTGCAGCAAAGGTACTTACATCCGGGCGTTGGCCCGCGACATCGGGGCGGCCTTGCAGGCGGTGCCCACCTGACGGCCTTACGCCGTACGCGAATCGGAGCGGTCAGAGTGGAAGACTGCCTTAAACTGGATGATTTTGCCGAATGGTTGAATCGCCAGACGATAGAGATAACAGAAGATAATTAATCAATATAAGAGAACTATTCTATATGAAGCTGTCACAATTCAAATTCAAGTTACCTGAAGAACAGATTGCTCAGTATCCCGCGCACCATCGTGACGAATCCCGTTTGATGGTGTTGCATAAGAAAGAGTGGAGATATCGAGCATCGCCAGTATTTTAAAGACATTCTCGACTATTTCGACGATAAGGATGTATTTATCTTCAACGATACCAAGGTGTTTCCGGCCCGTCTGTACGGCAACAAAGGAAAAGACGGGTGCCCGTATCGAAGTGTTCTTGTTGAGAGAACTGAACGAGGATTTGCGTCTTTGGGATGTGTTGGTCGACCCCGCTCGTAAGATTCGTATCGGCAACAAGTTGTACTTCGGTGAAGATGATTCCATGGTGGCAGAAGTCATCGACAATACGACTTCGCGCGGGCGTACGCTTCGTTTTCTGTACGACGGACCGCATGATGAGTTCAAGGCAGCCTTATATGCGCTCGGCGAGGCTCCGCTGCCCAAACATATTGTGAAGCGTCCGGCCGAACCCGAGGATATGGAACGTTTTCAATGTATTTTTGCCCGTAACGAGGAGCGGTGACAGCCCCTTCGTCCGGACTTCATTTCTCGCGGGAGCTGATGAAGCGGCTTGAAATCAAGGGCGTGGATTTTGCTTACGTCACGATGCACTGCGGGTTGGGTAATTTCCGTGATATCGACGTGGAAGATCGACCAAGCACAAGATGGACAGCGAGGAGATGTTTGTGGAGGCGGATGCCTGTCGCATCGTCAATGCGGCAAAGGACGGCGGGCATCGCGTATGTGCTGTGGGTACCACAGTGCAGCGCGTGATAGAAACGGCGGTAGGTACGGACGGACATTTAAAAAGGAGTTTACGGGCTGGACCAACAAGTTTATTTTCCCTCCGTATGAGTTCAATGTGGCAGACTGCATGGTGGCTAATTTCTATATGCCTTACAGCACGCTGCTCATGCTGACGCAGCCTACGGCGGTTATGACCTGGTGATGCAAGGGTATAAAGAAGCGTTGAAAGAAGGTTATCGTTTCGGGACGTACGGTGATGCCATGCTTATATTGAACGATTGATGACAGACTTATATTTAGGTTTGGGCAGCAATCTGGGCGATCGTGAACGGTTGTTGCACCGGGCTGTAAAGATATTGGTTGAGCGGATAGGCGGATTGAAAAGCCTCTCCGCTTTTTATGAAACGGAACCTTGGGGTTCTGCTCTGACCACCCTTTTCTGAATGCCGTGGCAGTATTGTGTACAGAGAAGACGCCGGAAGAGATTCTCCGTATTACGCAGGCGGCCGAACGTGAATTGGGGCGGCAGTAGTAAGAGTGTGGGCGGGACGTATGTCGACCGACCGATTGATATTGACTTGTTGCTTTATGGCGATGCGGTAGTAGAGGAGGATTTCGATGTTCCCGGAACAGAAGGCAGGAAAGTGCATTTGTCCTTACCCCATCCGTTGATGCATGAGCGGTGTTTTGTCATGGAGCCTTTGGCCGAAGTGGCGCCGGATGTGGTACACCCGGTACTGAAGAAAACATTCCGTGAACTGTTGGCATCGTTGGCGGACCGGTGAGGCTTCATTGTAGGATAGGAAAATATTTGTGAGGATACTATGTTCTCCGAAAGGATGGAAAAGGGCTGTCCCGTGCAGGTGGCGGGGCAGCCCTTTTCGTTTCTGTCGGTTTATTTAAACCGGATTGTAGCTCTTATTTCACAAGCATGTTCTTTCCGTTGATGATATAAATGCCTTTCTTCAAGCCTTTCAGGTCTTCACGTGTGGCATTTTTCTTTATCAGTATTCCGCTGATGGTATAGACTTCTGCCGTGCTTGCTCCATTCAAGGGTACTTTCTATGCTTTGTCCGTCCGTAACGGTGAAAATGAATTCCAGTTGCGGAGCATAGTCTACGATAGTCGGATTTTCTTCTCCGGCTGATTGTTGGATCATCTTGGCCGGGATAACCAACGTGTAAGTACCTTTCGTGTTTACTTCATTTGCCAAAGTGACTTTTTATTTCGTTGGGATTGTCACCGGCGGCCAACGTGTCTTCCTCTACGCTTTCCCCGTTGTTGTCGGCAAAGGTAGGCCTTGTCTTCATTCTCGGTATTGATTGTAGCATAGGTGGTGTCTGCCACAAATTGGAGGACGAATTCATGCAGTGAGCTCCACCGTGCCTTCAGCAGGCGTGATGGATGCGGGTTCGTAGTCATGCCTCAATCGTGTAGTCATACTTTAAGTTGGGGGCATACTCTGTTTTTTACCGTAGGCTCGGCTGTGCCATCGCCTTCATCCATGCTCGTCTGCTGTATCATGCGGGCCGGGATGACCAGAGTATAGTTGCCTTCTGCGCTGACCTCTTCGGCCAATGTCGCAATGACTTCGGTCGTGTTCGTACCGATAGCCAGCGTGGCGGCTACTTGGTTGCCGTTTTTGCTGTTGAGCAAGTAGGCCTGGCTTGCGGATTCTTCGTTGAGCTGCGGTACTGTCCCCTCGGCAAACTTTATGGTGAAGTCTTTCAAGGAGAATACTTTTCCTGCGGCAGGCGTGTGATGCCAGTGGGGGCGAAGTCGAGTCCGATGGTATAGTCGTACTTGATTTCGGGCGAGGTGAGCAATACCGTGGTGTTTTCTGCGTTTTCTTCCGTTGTTTCCGTGAAGATGACGCGTTGAATCATGCCTGCCGGGATAATGAGGGTATAAGAACCTTCTGTTTTCAGTTCTTCGTCCAACGTGAGTTTGATCTGGTTGGGTCTGTTGCCCTGTGAGCGTGGCCGGAACTTGGTAATCGTTATCGTTGTTCACCATATAAGCCAATGTGGTTGCTTCGGGATTTACCTGTGCGTTTGTCTGTTCCGGGAAAGTGAGGGTAAAGTCTTTCAAAGAGCCATAGTTGCCTTCGTCTCCTTCGATGCCGGTAGGTATATATGCCGTTATTCCGGTGGTGGTAAACGTCTTTGTAAAGGTCGTGTTCCAGTCTCCGTTGGTGCGGCAGACGGCTTTCTCGGGTACGGTGAGCGTGTATGTACCGGCTTCAATCGTGGGCGGCAGTATGATTTGTATCTGCTTGGCCTGTCCGCTTACTTTCTTCAGGGTAATGTCCAAAGCTTCCGATGCGCCGTTGGTCAGGGTAATGGCCGGTGCGTCTTCCATGGCATTGGGATATGCTTCCTCGTTGAAGTTCAACGTGATGTGGGAGAGCGACTCGATTTCTTTCCGCCCAGACGGGTCGGTAGACACCACGGTGAAAGCGGAAGTCGGGTTTTCGTTCAGGTTGACATCTGTGGTGGAGAACTCGGAAGCTTGCCAAGAATAAGTCACGGCCTGTACTCCGACGGTGTAGTTGCCTTCTTCCACTCCCTCAAGGTATAGGACGTAGGGTTCACATAACCGGAAAATGCGGTGTATGTAAGTTGTTTGCCGTTTTCAGGGTTGGCTGGGGCTATCATAAAGGTTTTGCCCGTAGCTTTATTTTTTAAATATAGATTGTAGAAAGCTTTGCTCTCTGTGTCGGGAGTGTAACTTTCAGCCCAAGTTACGGTGAGTTGTTTCGTATCCGAATTGTATTCGGCTTTCACATCCTCGGGTGCTCCGGGGATTTGTATACCGTAATCAGGTTCGGTGGTATTAATAGTCCAAGACAAACGGTCACAATTTTCTTGCGTAAACAAATCGAGCAGACCATCGTTGTTCAGGTCGCCGTGTGCCATGTAGGCTTCCTTAATACGGATAGGATCGGTGTTGTCTTCCGCGTCAGGAACATCCTCCGTGATGTAGTAACCGTCGTATGAGCCGGTACTGCTTGAGATAGCCGTATGCCAATCTCCGTTCCATCCTCTGGCTACGAAATCTATCCAACCGTCTCCGTTGAAATCAGCTAATGAAGCCAAACGGACATTTGCGCCCGACAAAGGATAAAGTTGGGTTTCAACTTCTTCAAAAGCAAACTTCTCATCAGTTGAGACATTACGTAGCATCAGGGCTACTTTGCCATTTTGAGCGTATATGGCTTCTCCTTGAAACCTGTCTGTCCGAAAACAAGAATGTCCTGTTTGCCGTCTTGGTCATAGTCTACGACGGTGATGAAATGTTCCTCACCATAAGGGAAGTTTAGTTTCTCGGAAATGGCGTTGATTTCTTCCGAAATCGGTGTCGGCGAGCTGGAATGTACCATCTTTCATATTACGGTAAAAATGTACTTGTCCTCCCCCATTGATACCTAATTCTTCATTACCGTCTCCCCCATCCGGTGGATACAATGTCCGGCCATCCGTCGTTGTTGAAATCGCCGAAGGATATGCTGCCGGCGCATTGGGGAACAAAGGGTTTGCCAAATTCAGGAATGAATGGGTCGGTAACCCGTTCAAAATGGTCGCCCTCCACGTTCTTGAATAGCCATACGGCACGTTCCCACGGGTTTTCATTCTCAAACTGTATCAGCAAGTCCGGGTAGCCGTCTTTGTTATAGTCGGCGATAGAGATTGTGGTATTCTGTATTTGTTGGTTCCATTTGTTGTTTTGGAGGGAGGGATTGATTTCTGAGAGCGCGGCATCTTCTTTCATGGTGAAAGTACCGTCACCGTTGTTGATGGCCAAAAGCAGAGCTTTTTTGGCTTCGAATGTCCAACCCACATTGACACTCGGATAGATGAAATCCACCAAGCCATCCTGGTTGAAGTCGAAAGCCTTGTTGCTGATGCCACCATAGGCAAAGGGCAGGCCTGTGCCACTGTCGCGGTTTTTGACGTTCCATGTGCCGTCACCGTTGTTGAACGAGAGCTTGGTATCGTCATACCATGTCCAATCCCATTTACGCTACCGTCTTCGTTTACTTCCGAGGTTGGGCGCCATTCATAGGTTTGTCCCGGTGCCCAAAGATCCATAAAACCATTGTTGTCGAAGTCGGCTACGACTGGTACTCCATCGCTCGTATTGACTCCGATGGCCTCGGCTTCTTCGTTTTCTGCTGCACGAAATGTAATGTCTTGCGCTTTAATCGTGCCTTGTAATGCCATTCCTGCCAGCGCGGTGCAGAATAGCAAAGGCTTCAATGTAAAAGTTTCTCATGATAACATTTTGTATATAACATTAGAATTAGTCGAGATAAAGATAGTTCGTTACAAAACAATGAAGATTGAGTTTTTGATTCAATAATTATCATTTTGGCATAAAAATCGGATTTCTTGTAGGTTTTGCCGCAAATGAGATAAGAAGAGAGGAATTCATCATAATAAAATCCGATGTCGTGAATTCAAGACACCGGATTTTAAAAAAGGGGAAATAACTTTTATTTCGGTTGTTTACCGATGTAAGCCAAAAATACCACCGTCTACGTATAATACCAGACCGTTGACGAAGTTGGAAGCGTCCGAAGCCAAGAACACGGCCGGACCTTGCAGGTCTTCAGGAGTACCCCAACGGGCAGCAGGAGTCTTGGCCACGATGAAACTGTCGAAAAGGATGGCGGCTGCCGTCCGGTTGACGTTCACGCAACGGAGCGGTTTGAGGAGTAGCGATGTAGCCCGGACCGATACCGTTGCATTGGATGTTGTATTCGCCGTATTCCGAGCAAATATTGCGCGTCAGCATCTTCAGTCCGCCTTTGGCTGCGGCGTAGGCCGAGACGGTCTCGCGGCCCAGCTCCGACATCATGGAACAGATGTTGATGATTTTGCCGTGTCCTTTTTTGATCATGCCGGGAATAACGGCTTTCGATACGATGAACGGAGCGTTCAAATCCACATCGATGACTTGGCGGAACTCTGCGGCCGACATTTCCGTCATCGGGATACGCTTGATGATACCTGCGTTGTTGACGAGGATGTCTATCACGCCGACTTCTTTTTCGATACGGGCAACCAAGGCATTGACGGCAGCTTCGTCCGTCACGTCGCACACCCAAGTAACCGTGGGCTTCTATACCTTTTTCCTTATATGCGGCCAGTCCTTTGTCCACTAATTCCTGCTTGATGTCGTTGAATACGATGGTAGCACCGCATTGTGCGAAAGCCGTAGCGATGCCGAAACCGATTCCGTAAGATGCTCCGGTAACCAAAGCAACTTTACCTTCAAAGAGAAATTCTGCAAAAAATTCTTTTCCGTGTTCTTGATGATTTAATAATGCGTTTTCCTTTCCGGCAAAGTTAGAAAAAGTAACTGACATACGCACACAATTTGACGAGAATCTTTTTCCTTTTTCTTTTCCGGCAGAATGTTTGCATCTATAACCTGTTCTTATACAGCGTGGCTGCCACTTTCTGATATTGGCATTCCAGTTCCATGTAGGCTTGCAGGTTGCGGTAAATCTGGTCGGCTTCCACAAAGTAGTCCGTCACGGACAGTTCGCCGCCTTTACGCTTTCTTTTCAGCAGTTCGAGAGTCTGTGTCATCAGGGGCTGGTCGTATACCGACATGGCTCGTCCCAGTTGTTGAAGTTCGTTGAAACCGGAATGCAAGGCGGCTTCTGCTTTCAGGCGTATTTCGTCCGCTTGCAAACGTGTGCCGATAGATTGTGCCTGTGCCATTCTCACCTGTCTGCGGTTGGAAAACAACGGGATGGAGCCTCCTACGAGGAAACCGTGCTCTTTGCTGCCTTCTCCCGTGTTCCGGCGGTAACCGATTTCCAGTTTAGGTAACCATTTTTGACGGTTGACCGTAAGGTTGCGTTCGGCTGCCCGTGTGTCGGCCTCGGCGGCTTTGAGTTCGGCATCTTGGCCGAGGACTTCATCGCATAAAGCCTCGAAATCGAGGGTTGTCGGGACTGTGGGATATTCCCGTCCTTCGAAAGTGAGCGGCATGTTGCCGTTCAGAGCCAGCAACGACTGCAAGGCCGTGCGGTGGTCGGTATGGTTCTGTAGGACTTCTGTCTGTATGCTCATACGTTCCATCTTAATCTTGTTCACTTCGATGACTGTGGCATCACCGGCTCTCAACCGCTCTTCATACAAGGCCAACAGCTCGTCGGCATTTTGCATGCGTTTGTCCAGCAGGTCTCTTTGCCGGTTCAGCCGTATCATGTCCAGGCAAAGGGTTTTGGCTTCGAGCAGCACGTTGCGGCGCAAGGCTTCGGCACGGTAGTCTACGGCTTCTTTCTTGTCTCGTCCGGCACGGTTACGGCTGTTATATACCGTGGGAAAGTCGAATCCTTGTGATACGACCAATTCGGAGCCGGACTGTCCGTTGACTCCTTTGCTAAAGAAAGAACTATATTCCACCGTAGGGTCCTCCAAGCTGTTTTCGGCTTCAATACCTATCTTTTCAGCTTCTCCGTTTTTTGTTGTGCCTGGATGGATTTGTTATGTTTGTGCCACACTCTGCAGCACTTCGTCCACACTCTGAGCCTGCAAAGGGAGCAAGCCACAGGCGCAAACGGTTGTGATAAGAATGATTCTTTTCATGACTATCGTTTTTTGTTCAGGAACGGACACTTTTACGGTTCATCCATTCATATATAATAGGAATAATAAAGGCATTCAGGCACGTTGAGGTCAGCAGGCCGCCCAATATCACCTTGGCCATCGGACTCTGGATTTCGTTGCCCGGAAGATCCCCCCGAAGGGCCAGCGGAATAAGGGCAAGAGCCGATGAAAGTGCGGTCATCAGGATGGGGTTCAAACGGTCGAGCGACCCGTGCAGGATGCTTTCCCGCAACGACAATCCTTCTTCGCGCAATGTGTTGTAGTGACTGATGAGCAACATTCCGTTGCGTGTCGCAATGCCGAAGAGGGAAATGAATCCGATGATGGCCGGAATGCTGATTTCCCCGGTGGTCAGCAACAGGGCGAACACACCGCCGATTAATGCCAGGGGCAGATTGAGCAGGATGACTCCGCTCTGCGCTGCATTACGGAACTGGAAGTAAAGCAACAGGAAGATGACCACGATGCTGATGAACGATGTGAGCAACAACACCCGGCTGGCCGACTCTTCGCTTTCGAACTGGCCGCCGTATTCGACATGGTAACCTTCGGGCAGTTTCACTTTTTCGTCTATCCGGCTGCGGATGTCGTTCACCACGCTGCGCATGTCTCGCCCGCTAGCATTGGCCGAAATGACGATTTTACGCTTCACGTTTTCGCGGTTGATGGTGTTCGGCCCCATGGACGACCGGATGTCGGCCACATACGAGAAGGGCACTTTGTTGCCTTGCGCATCGTCGATCATCAGATTACGGATATCCTCCATTGTGCTGCGGTTGTCTTCTGTCGAACGGACGATGAGGTTGAACGAGCGCCCTTTCGTACACTTGCGATACGACTTCTCCTCCCATGTTCACCGTGACAAACTCGTTGAATTGCGGTAATGAGATGCCGTATCGGGCCAGCATTTCCCGTTTCGGTTCGATTTTCAGTTCCGGACGTTCGATTTGTTGTTCCACATTCAAGTCGGCCACGACTTTCACGTCGATGACGGCCGATTTGATTTGGTTGCCGATTTGATACATTTTGTTCAGGTCGTCGCCGAACCGTTTGATGGCGATGCCGGCCTGCGTACCGCTCAGCATGGCATCTATACGATGGCTGATGGGTTGTCCTATCTCGATGTTCGCTCCCGATATGACGGACAATTTACGTCGCACATCCTCTAAAACTTCGGTGTGGCTACGGTCTTCCAATTCAAATGGTGCTTCTATTTCCGATACGTTCACGCCGAGAGCATGCTCGTCCAGTTCCGCCCGTCCCGTCTTGCGTGCCACGGTTTTGATTTCGGGGATGGAGAGCAACAGTTCCTCGGCCTGCCGTCCGATTTTATCCGATTCCTCCAAGGAGATGCCCGGAAGGGAACTGATATTTATGGTAAACGAACCTTCGTTGAATGGCGGTAAGAAGCTGCGTCCCAACGTGAGGAAGCTCCCCAAGGCTGCGACGAAAAGCGTAAGCGTGGTACCCAATACGATTTTCTTGTGCGCCAAAGCCCAAGACAGTCCGTTCTGGTAATGCTTCTTTAGATATACGGCTAGGAACGCTTCCTTAGGCAGTCCACCGGTTTTGGCTTTGTGTCCCAACAGATAGCTGCAAAGTACGGGCGTCAACGTCAGGGCTACGATGGTGGAGGCGAACAGCGATACGATGAAAGCCACGCCCAACGGCACGAGCATGCGTCCTTCCATGCCGCTCAGGAAGAACAGCGGGACGAAACTGACGATAATGATGAGCGTAGAGTTCAGGATGGGCATGCGCACTTCCCGGGAGGCGTTGAATACGACATCGCGTACACGTAACCGTTCGCTTTCCGGCAACATGCGGTTTTCGCGCAGATGTTTCCATACATTTTCAACGTCCACTATGGCATCGTCCACCAACGAACCGATGGCGATGGCCATACCGCCCAAGCTCATCGTGTTGATGGTCAGCCCCATGTAGTGAAGCACCAAAATGGTGACCAATAGCGAAAGAGGGAGGGTGACCAGCGAGATGACCGTAGTGCGCACGTTGCCCAGAAAGAGGAATAAGACGATAACCACGAAGATGGCACCTTCGAGCAGCGAATCCTGGACGTTACCGATGGAACTTTCGATAAAGCGGGACTGGCGGAACACGTCGGTGGACATACGCACGTCGGCCGGAAGGCTCTTTTGCAGGTCTTGCAAGGCTTCTTCCAACTTTCCGGTCAGTTCTATGGTACCCGTGTTCGGTTGCTTGGTCACGGTGAGCAATACGGCGGGCTTGCCTTTTTCAGAGGCCAGACCCAGTTTGGGTTGCTGGCTGCCAGTTTTACGTCAGCAATGTCTTCCAACATGACAGGCGAGCCTCCTACGGTTTTGATGACCGCCCGGCCCATTTTCCGCACGTCGTCGGTCGAGACGACTCCACGTACGATGTATTCGTTGCCGTATTGGTAAATCACTCCGCCGTTGGTGTTGGTATTCATGTTCCGCGTGACATCCATTACCTCGCCCAACGTCACTCCGTAGTGTTTCATCCGTTCGGGGTGCAACAGAACCTGGTATTCCTTGATGTCGCCGCCCAATACGGCTACTTGGGCTACTCCTCCGGTGGACATCAGGCGTGGGCGAATCACCCAATCGGCCAATGTACGCAAGTCTAGCATAGACGTGCTGTCGGCTGTCAGTCCTACGATAAGCAATTCTCCCAGAATGGAAGATTGCGGTCCCAGAGTCGGGTTACCCACATTGTCGGGCAGGCTTTCCGCCACTGTGGCCAGCTTTTCCGATACGATTTGACGGGCCAGGTAGATGTCCGTGTCCCAGTCGAATTCCACCCATACGACAGAGAAGCCCGTGGTGGACGAGGAGCGTACGCGGCGTACGCTGGTGGCACCGTTGACGGCTGTCTCTATCGGGAAGGTGACCAACTGTTCCACCTCTTCGGCTGCCATGCCCCCGGCTTCTGTCATGACGACAACCGTGGGCGCGTTCAGGTCGGGAAAGACGTCTACTTCCGTATGGTAGGCTTGGTAGAGGCCTCCTATCATCAGCAGGACGGAGGCTATCAATATAAATAAACGGTTCTGCAGGGAGAACTGTATGATTTTGTTCAGCATAATATTTTCTCCTTATGGATTAATGGGAATGGTTGTGGGCTGGGATGGCATTTGAAGCCGAAGCCAGTTTCACGTGGTAAGCTCCTTGCGTGACTACGCGGTCACCGGGTTTCAGACCTGAGAGGATTTCCACACGCAGTCCGTCTTCGGCTCCTGTTTTTACTTCCTGCTTGCGGTACACTTCCTTGTCTTCTTGTAAGTAGACGAAGTACAGTCCTTGTTCCTCTGTCAGTGCCGAGACGGGCAGAGTGATTACTCCGGCACGTGTGGCTCCGGTCAGATAGGTTTCCACAAAGCTTCCCGGCACGATGTCGCCTGTATTGTCGAATTCAAACAAAACGGGGATGTAGAAAGCATTCTCGTCCGAAGCCTTCCCGTAGGACAAGACACGCCCGTGCAGGTTCTCCAAGGCATAGACCGTATCATCATACGGGGTATTGAAGTGGGCCGAAGTGATTTGTTTCAGTGCGCCGTAATAACGTTCCGATACGTCGGCACGCAGTTGCAGGCGCCGGTTCTGGGTCAGGGTCATCAACGGTTGTCCTGTCGTCACGTAGTCGCCTTCTTTCACCGCCACGTTCTTCACATATCCGCCCGTCGAAGCTGTGAC
>VOFE01000388.1_pt1 | contig 19799 bp, 24 predicted proteins | sample 5384071 | NCBI WGS metagenome assembly VOFE01 (sample SAMN12384724, study PRJNA508395) | human gut metagenome | isolation source: healthy gut D | host: Homo sapiens
AGTATCAAGCTGGAGTAAAGCTCCATGGGGTCTTTCCGTCCTGGCGCAGGTAACCAGCATCTTCACTGGTATTTCAATTTCACCGGGTGCATTGTTGAGACAGTGCCCAAATCATTACGCCTTTCGTGCGGGTCGGAACTTACCCGACAAGGAATTTCGCTACCTTAGGACCGTTATAGTTACGGCCGCCGTTTACTGGGGCTTAAGTTCAAAGCTTCGCTTGCGCTAACCTCTCCCCTTAACCTTCCAGCACCGGGCAGGCGTCAGCCCATATACTTCACCTTGCGGTTTTGCATAGACCTGTGTTTTTGCTAAACAGTTGCTTGGGCCAATTCTCTGCGGCCAGCTCTCACTGGCACTCCTTCTCCCGAAGTTACGGAGTCATTTTGCCGAGTTCCTTAACAATGCTTCTCCCGTCGGCCTTAGGATTCTCTCCTCACCTACCTGTGTCGGTTTGCGGTACGGGTACGGTAACAACAATAGCGGCTTTTCTTGGCAGTTAGCTCACACTCTTCCCTACTTCAGTTCGGTATGCATCACGTCTTCGGATTGTCACGCGGATTTGCCAACGCGACTCCTACCTCGCTTGCCACCGGGATTCCATTCCCGGCTAGTGCTCTCCCTCTGCGTCCCCACAGTTCTGTCATACCGTGGTACAGGAATTTCAACCTGTTATCCATCGACTACGTCTTTCGACCTCGCCTTAGGCCCCGACTTACCCAGAGCAGATCAGCTTTACTCTGGAAACCTTAGATATTCGGCCGAAAGGATTCTCACCTTTCTCTCGCTACTCATTCCGGCATTCTCTCTTCTTAGAAGTCCACTGCTCCTTACGGTACAGCTTCCTCCCTCTAAGAATGCTCCTCTACCAATTACATTCGTCAATTCCTAGGCTTCGGTAGTGTGTTTGAGCCCCGGACATTTTCGGCGCAGGACCTCTCGACTAGTGAGCTATTACGCACTCTTTCAATGAATGGCTGCTTCTGAGCCAACATCCTAGTTGTCTTTGAAATCCCACATCCTTTTCCACTTAACACACATTTTGGGACCTTAGCTGTAGGTCTGGGCTCTTTCCCTTTTGACCATCCAACTTATCTCGGCAGTCTGACTCCCATACATCATCTACACGGCATTCGGAGTTTGATATCCCTTTGGTAAGCTTTGACGCCCCCTGCAGGAATTCAGTGCTCTACCTCCGCAAGACTCTGTATGAGGCTAGCCCTAAAGCTATTTCGAGGAGAACCAGCTATCTCCGGGTTCGATTGGAATTTCTCCCCTATCCACACCTCATCCCCACCCTTTTCAACGGATGTGGGTTCGGTCCTCCATTGCCTTTTACGGTAACTTCAACCTGGACATGGATAGGTCACCCGGTTTCGGGTCTACTAATACTAACTTACGCCCTATTAAGACTCGGTTTCCCTTCGGCTCCGTTCCTTCAGAACTTAACCTCGCCAGCCAGCGTAACTCGCCGGACCGTTCTACAAAAAGTACGCGGTTCATCTCATATGGATGTTCCACAGCTTGTAAACATATGGTTTCAGGTTCTTTTCACTCCCCTCCCGGGGTCCTTTTCACCTTTCCTTCACAGTACTATGCGCTATCGGTCACTAAGGAGTATTTAGCCTTACGGGGTGGTCCCCGCATGTTCCGTCAAGGTTTCTCGTGTCTCGTGGTACTCTGGATCCCGCCATGTCGACTCGCCTTTTGCTTACGGGGCTTTCACCCTCTCTGGCTGGCTTTCCCAAAACCATTCTGCTAGACTCATTAGAATCAATTATGCGGTCGAACCCCAGCGTGCACGCACGCTGGTTTGGGCTCTTTCGATTTCGCTCGCCGCTACTTTCGAAATCACATGTTGTTTTCTCTTCCTCCGGCTACTTAGATGTTTCAGTTCACCGGGTTCCCTTCCATACGTTATGGATTGGCGTATGGATGACTGAGGTTTGTCTCAGTAGGTTTCCCCATTCAGATATCTCCGGATCACAGGATATGTGCTCCTCCCCGAAGCTTTTCGCAGCTTATCACGTCTTTCATCGGCTCTTAGTGCCAAGGCATCCACCATACGCTCTTTCTAGCATAACCAACAGACCTTCTCCCACGGGAATGGGATCTTCATCCACACATGTATAGCGTTGCATGCGTTGGTATCAATTCGTTTTTAGTCTGTTTTCTTCGAAGACTGTAAGTTAATCATTACCTTACGGTAACATTACCTCGGATGTCTTTTTGATATTTGATCATAAAATCTTATTGATTTTTTTTGTATGAAGTTTTCAAGGTACATCTTTGACTTTTTCGAACCTAGTGGAGAATACAGTCATTCGAACTCGTGACCTCCTGCTTTAAGGCAGGCGCTAATCACCAACCCAGCTAATCCCCCATATTTAATTATCTTTTAAACGAGTGGGCTTAAGTGGACCGAACCACCGACCTCACGCTTATCAGGCGTGCGCTCTAACCGGTTTGAGCTATAAGCGTTTCTTTTCTTTTTTTTAATTTGGCGGCCACCTACTCTCCCACACCGTCTCCAGTGCAGTACCATCGGCCGCTTCAGGTCTTAACCATCGTGTTCGGGATGGGAACGGGTGTGACCCCTGAAGCGCATCGCCACCAAAAATTTTGTGAGTCCTTGATAACTCAACAATAGACAACAACTTTCCTTACTTCTTCTCCGTTTTAGTTGGATTGATTCAGCCGCTTTCGCGTCCTACTTATTCTTCCTTAGAAAGGAGGTGATCCAGCCGCACCTTCCGATACGGCTACCTTGTTACGACTTCACCCCAGTTATCGGTCCCCGCCTTCGGCAGCTCCCTCCTTACGGTTGGGTCACTGACTTCGGGCGTTACCGACTCCCATGGTGTGACGGGCGGTGTGTACAAGACCCGGGAACGTATTCACCGCGACATTCTGATTCGCGATTACTAGCGATTCCAGCTTCATGTAGTCGAGTTGCAGACTACAATCCGAACTGAGACGTTATTTTTGGGATTTGCTCGACTCTCGAGGCTCGCTTCCCTCTGTTTACGCCATTGTAGCACGTGTGTAGCCCTGGTCATAAGGGGCATGATGATTTGACGTCGTCCCCACCTTCCTCCAGGTTATCCCTGGCAGTCTCTCTAGAGTGCCCGGCCTGGCCGCTGGCTACTAAAGATAGGGGTTGCGCTCGTTGCGGGACTTAACCCAACATCTCACGACACGAGCTGACGACAACCATGCACCACCTGTCTCCCTGTCCCGAAGGAAAGGCACGCATTACATGCCGGTCACCGGGATGTCAAGAGCAGGTAAGGTTCTTCGCGTTGCTTCGAATTAAACCACATGCTCCACCGCTTGTGCGGGTCCCCGTCAATTCCTTTGAGTTTCATTCTTGCGAACGTACTCCCCAGGTGGACTGCTTATTGCGTTAGCTGCGGCACCGAATGGCTTTGCCACCCGACACCTAGCAGTCATCGTTTACGGCGTGGACTACCAGGGTATCTAATCCTGTTTGCTCCCCACGCTTTCGAGCCTCAACGTCAGTTACTCGTCCAGTAAGCCGCCTTCGCCACTGGTGTTCCTCCTAATATCTACGCATTTCACCGCTACACTAGGAATTCCACTTACCTCTCCAGCACTCTAGATAAACAGTTTCCAAATGCAGTCCCGGGGTTGAGCCCCGGGTTTTCACTTCAGACTTGCCCATCCGTCTACGCTCCCTTTACACCCAGTAAATCCGGATAACGCTTGCACCATACGTATTACCGCGGCTGCTGGCACGTATTTAGCCGGTGCTTCTTAGTCAGGTACCGTCATTTCTTCTTCCCTGCTGATAGAGCTTTACATACCGAAATACTTCTTCGCTCACGCGGCGTCGCTGCATCAGGGTTTCCCCCATTGTGCAATATTCCCCACTGCTGCCTCCCGTAGGAGTTTGGGCCGTGTCTCAGTCCCAATGTGGCCGGTCACCCTCTCAGGTCGGCTACTGATCGTCGCCTTGGTAGGCCGTTGCCCTGCCAACTAGCTAATCAGACGCGGGTCCATCTTATACCACCGGAGTTTTTTTCCCCTGCACCATGCGGTGCTGTGGTCTTATGCGGTATTAGCAGTCATTTCTAACTGTTATCCCCCTGTATGAGGCAGGTTACCCACGCGTTACTCACCCGTCCGCCGCTCAGTCACAATCCTCTTCATCCGAAGAATCAAAGACAAAGTGCTTCGCTCGACTTGCATGTGTTAGGCACGCCGCCAGCGTTCATCCTGAGCCAGGATCAAACTCTCGTAAAAAATGTTTGTATCTTGGTCAGAATCAACTAACTAGCAATTCTGTTCCCTCTTTACTGTTTTGGTTTGTTTTCAAATGTCCGTTCTTAAAAATTTTCTCTTTAAAGAAATTTTCAGGGTTTGTTGTCTATTGTTCAGTTATCAATGTTCTTTTTTGTTGTTGCCGTTTCATGCGACAGCTTTTATATTATATCAAAGTGTTTCATGTTTGTCAACAACTTTTTTATTTTTGTTCTGCATTTAAAATTTTCATTTCTCATGCATCAGCTTTTTTATAATAACATCCGTTTTCCTGAATGTCAAGCACTTTTTTCGACTTTTTTCACATTTTCTTGATCTGTATTTTACATTCAATATTATGTTTTATCGATTACTGCTTTTTAGCTTTGAACAAAACGGAGAAAGAGGGATTCGAACCCTCGCGCCGCTATTAACGACCTACTCCCTTTCCAGGGGAGCCCCTTCGGCCAGCTTGGGTATTTCTCCAAAACGTCCGTTATTTAATATACACGATTCTTTCTTTTTTGTCCAAACGGTTTCAAGACCGAGAGGATGGGATTCGAACCCATGCGCCCTTTCGGGCAAACGGTTTTCAATTTAATCGTTAAAACCACTTCGATACCTTCTTAAATCTTTGTTTTTTTCATTTCACCTTTTTACTCCCCAAAAGGTAACCTAAATAAAAAAACACAGAACATTTTTTCTTTTTTCAATTTACTTCATTTTTCTTGATTTTTGGAACCCACACGCTTTTTCATCGAAAAACTCTTTTCAAGACCGCCCGTTATACCCTTCGAAACCTTCCGCCATTTAAGATCTTGTTGTTGTGATTTTTATATTTTCATATGCTCCGGGATATAATTTAACAGTATGTCCCATCATCTGCTCGACTACCATCGCATCATCTGTCGCATTTTTTCGATTTTCTCGTTGATTTTTTGATCAGACTTTTCTGCTGGATATCAAAAACCTTCTGGTGTCTGAACAATCTTTATATTTTCATCCGGTGTGCCTTTCACACTAATTCTTTTCGTCCACAGTTTTCCATATTCTATCCTTTCAGGCATGCCTGCCCTGTTGCATTTTTTCATTTTTTTCATCAATTTAAAATATGCATGCGTTCAATCATAGTATCATCCACAAAAGGTCTCGCCCCGTCATGAATATATACGAACCCATCTTCGTTCTGTTATTATTGAAGACCATTCCAAACAGAATTATATCTCAATCCTTTATACAATTTTGATGGTACTTTTGAAAAACCGGTATTATTTTACTGCCTTTGGACAATATTCTTCTTCACCTGTACCGATTCATCAACAAACGGATTTCATCAATCCATCATCATGATAAAGACATAACCTTCAGGAATATTTCTCTTAGTGCTTTATATACAGATTCATACCGTTTTCTTTTCCACCAACCACAATTTTATTAACTTTTGTGATTCCATAAGCTTCTATAATATTTTTCCGGCAATAATCAGTCTTACCTTCTCCTGTCACAAGAACAATTTCATCAATAATCGGAGATGCTGCAAATGCAGCAAGAGAATAGTAAAGTACAGGCTTTCCGCATATTTCCAGATACTGTTTCTGTATTTTTGTACCCATCCGGCTTCCTTTTCCTGCTGCCAGGACTACTGCTGTACATTTTTCCCTGTTCATATTATTCTCTCCTTTTTACCTGCATTTCGTGGTTCGCCCACTCTATCTTTCGCCAAGTTTCAGATTCGGGACTGCATTCAGATCCCATCCATGTCTGGTTCCATTTATGTATTCATAATAAGCCGCCACACCGATCATTGCTGCATTATCTGTACAGAAAATCGGTGACGGATAGTAAAATTCTATTTCATTCTTTTCACATGCCTGTTTCATTGCTGCACGAAGACTACTGTTTGACGCCACGCCTCCTGCAATTGCAAACTTATTAAGTCCATATTCTTTTACTGCATGCATTGCATTGTCTACCAGTACATCAGTAACTGCTTTCTGGAAGGATGCAGCAATATCAGCACGGTTGTATTCAATCCCTTTCATCTTGCAGCCGTTAATATAGTTTAAAACTGCTGACTTCACGCCACTGAAGCTGAAATCATATGGGGAATCTTCGATATGCGCGCGTGGAAATGGGATTGCATCTGGATTCCCCTCTTTTGAAAGCTTATCAATCTTCGGTCCTCCCGGATATCCCAGACCAATTGCTCTAGCCACTTTATCAAATGCCTCTCCTGCCGCATCATCTCTGGTTCTTCCAAGAATCTCATAAGTTCCATAATCCTTGACGCATACGAGATGCGTATGTCCCCCAGACACAACAAGACACAAGAACGGTGGTTCCAGTTCCAGATTCTCAATATAATTTGCAGAAATGTGCCCTTCAATATGATGAACTCCAACAAGTGGTAACTTTTTCGCATATGCGATTGCTTTTGCTTCTGCCACACCGACAAGAAGCGCACCAACAAGCCCCGGACCGTAAGTTACACCGATTGCATCAATATCATCCAGTGTAACCTCTGCATTTTCCAGAGCCTCTTCTATTACCTGATTAATCTTTTCAATATGCTTTCTCGATGCGATTTCCGGAACCACACCACCATATAATTTATGTAGATCTATCTGTGATGAGATCACATTTGACAACACCTGTCGTCCGTTCTTTACAACGGCTGCTGCCGTTTCATCACAGGAACTTTCAATTGCTAGTATTAATATATCCTTTTTCTCTGTATCCATATTTTTCCTTCTCTCTACTGCTTTGCTTATTCCGGGAAATCCAGTTCTGTTGTCATACGGTCTTTTCCTGCGATCGCATGTGGAAAGATTGCCCGCACTTCATCCATATATTCTTCCGGATGGCGCAGGGACGGGCTGTAATGCGTAAGCCACATTTCTCCTACCTCCGCCTCTTTTGCCAGGTTTGCTGCCTCATAAAAGGTCATATGCTTATATTCTACTGCTTTTGCCGCTTTTTCTTTTTCTCCGTACATTCCTTCGCAGATAAACAGGTCTGACCCTTTTGCATTCTTCCGGATAGAATCCGTCGGTCTTGTATCTGTACAATAGGTAAGCTTAATTCCTCTTCGAGGTGGTCCAAGGACCATCTCCGGCGTCAGTATTCTTCCGTCAAGCTCTACTGTCTCACCTTTTTGAAGATGTTTCCAGTATTCCTTCGGAATTTTCTGTTCTGTTGCCCTCTGCACATCAAATTTGCCGGCACGGTCGATCTCAATCGTATACCCGTAACAGATCACATTATGTTTTACACGAAATGCTTTCAGACGATATCCATCCATCTCAAAAATCTGTTCTGGCTCTGTAATTTCTCTATAGTGGATTTCAAATGGCAGTTCCGGCGCGATCACTCGCAGAGAACTCACCACTCTCTCCAGACCTTTCGGTCCAATCAGAGTAAGCGGTTCCTTTCTGTCCGCATTTCCCATTGTAAGAAGAAGTCCCGGAAGTCCGCTGATATGATCTCCATGATAATGTGTGAAACAGATCACATCGATCGGTTTAAAGCTCCATCCCTTCTCTTTTAACGCAATCTGTGTGCCTTCACCACAGTCAATCAGCAGCTGGCTGCCGTTATATCTTGTCATAAGTGCGGTCAGCCATCGATAAGGAAGCGGCATCATTCCACCGCTTCCAAGCAAACATACATCTAACATTCTAACTCCTGTTCTCCATATACCGGAATCTGGAAAGATGCTATCCAGGTATCATAACATTCCTCACAGATATCAAATCGATGGAGTTCTCCGTCTTTGTGCGAAAAATATCCCCATCTTTTTTCAACTGTAAGCATCTCTTCCTCCGGTATTCCATTTTTTATTGTGATTTCTTTTTTACATTTATTGCACACAATCTTTGTGACTGTATTTTTTTCTGTCTGAATTTTTTTATAATTACGCATCTTACTTCCTCCTGAGTATCTTTGCAAAAAAGACTGCCATTTCATTTTTCAGCTCTTTCTATGTTCAGGTACATTATAACGTCACAGACTGACGCCTTCCAGTGGGAAGTCTTGTATATTCTTGCGATTTCTTCCATTTTCTAAACCATGCGGCTCATCAGGATTGCATCTTCCGGATTTTTCCCTCCGTAATAGAGCTTTCGCTCTCCATCGATTCCAAATTTGTTTTTTTCATAAAATGCAATCGCTGTCTGATTACTCTTACGGACATCAAGAAGCATTCTTTTCAGTTGCTTTTCATGGCAGATCTGTTCCATAAATCCAAACAGCATCTGTCCAATTCCTCTGCGTCTTTCAGATTCAGCAACTGCAATTCTTGCAATCTCGCATTCATCCAGAACATAATAACACAGAAAATATCCCAGCAGGGTATCCCCTTCCATTGCTGCCGCACAAAAAGTATGCTTCTGTCTGACAGTTGATCTCACTTCATGATAACTCCACGGATCCGGAAATACGTCTGTTTCCATCTGCGCCACCTGTTCCATTCGTTCTCTGTCATTTTCTGTTATCAAAGTAATTTCTATGTTATCTCTATTACTCATGTGTTTTTTCTGCTTTCAGACGTTCTTCTCTTTCCCGTTCTGCCTGTGATACACGCAGATAATCCGGTTTGTGTTCCATTGCAGTTTCTGTTTTTCCTTCTTTATAATATTGAATTCCAAGCATACCGACTGCTGCAGCTCTCTGCTGGTTCATATGTGCCGGTGCAAATGCAATATCATGATTCGTCATCAATTCCTTCTCCAGCCTGTCTTTATGCACCGGTACACCGTCTCCAAGAAAGATCACTGGTTTTCCATAAGTACAAAGTTTTTTGGCAAGTTCATCGATTTCGACTGCCATCTGTGCTTCCAAAACCTGCAGTTTATCACCGTCCATCTGATAAATACCAGTATATACCTGATTTCTTCTTGCATCCATGATCGGACAAATGATCCTGTCTGTATAACACAGATTATAAGCAAGTCCATCTACTGTCGGAATGTGAATCAAAGGCTTCTTCAGTGCCAGCCCCAGTCCCTTTGCAGTTGCCGATCCGATCCTGAGTCCTGTAAATGATCCGGGGCCTCCTGCTACCGCAATCGCATCAATCGTATCCAGATTCATATCCGTCATCTTCACTGATTTCATCCAACATCGGTAATAAGGTCTGTGAATGTGTCTTTTTATAATTGATCGTATACTCTGCAATCGTCTGTTCATTTGGAAACTGCAACCGTTTTTTCTGTCAACTACTGCGACAGTCTATGCCAAACTCTCAAGTCCCGAACTGTCTATTGCTGTAAAATGTTCTCTGTATCATATTATTGTTCCATTCTTCTTTTTTTACCGTTAATCCGGATCCGACGAAATCAAATCCCTGTTCCAGATCTTTTTCTATCGTGATCTCTGTCCGGTTCGCCGGAAGAATCTCATCGATCAGGTTCGCCCATTCGATCAGTGAGACGCCCTCACCCGACACATATTCATCAAACCTACTTCATCCATCTCTTCAACATCGCCGATCCGGTAAACATCAAAATGATAAAACGGCAGACGCCCTTCCTCATATACCTGAACGATGGTAAATGTCGGACTATTCACCGGTTCTTCAATCCCGTTATCTGCCTTCTGGCCTGCAAGGCGGTGTACAATGGATTCTGGACTGCTGTCCCGCTCCAATACCGATTGCCTGTCCGTCCTTTACATAGCATACAGAATTAGACTGTGTATATTTTAAAGTGATCATTGAAATCGCAAGATCTCTCTTTGCTTCATCCGGAATAACTTTATTCTCAGTCACTACATTAGAGAAGAAATCATCATCAATCTTCAGTTCATTTCTTCCCTGCTCAAAGTAATACCAAATACATCCTTGTGTTCAGTCGGTGCCGGAACATAATTCGGATCGATCTGAATGATATTGTAATTTCCTTTCTTCTTCTGTCAGAAGTTCCAAAGCTTCCGGTTCGTATCCAGGTGCGATCACTCCATCTGAAACTTCTCGCTTGATCAGTCTTGCCGTATCTACATCACAGACATCAGAAAGCGCAATAAAATCGCCAAAGGAAGACATGCGGTCTGCACCTCTTGCACGTGCATAAGCGCTTGCAAGCGGAGAAAGCTCTCCAAGGTCGTCTACCCAGTAAATTTTTGCAAGAGTTTCATCCAGCGGAAGTCCGACTGCAGCACCTGCCGGAGATACATGTTTAAAGGAAGTTGCTGCCGGAAGTCCGGTTGCTTTTTTCAATTCCGATACCAGCTGCCATCCGTTAAATGCATCCAGAAAGTTAATATATCCCGGACGTCCCATCAGAACTTTGATCGGGAGATCACTTCCGTCTTTCATATAGATACGTGACGGCTTCTGATTCGGGTTACATCCATATTTGAGTTCTAATTCATTCATGATTCCTGCTCCTTCTTCACCTTTGTATACTATTTATTCTTATTAATGATCTTGCTTTCGTACTTACCTGTCTCAATATCAATATATCTTACAAACAGAGATACTTTGTTATCTTCGTTCAGGCTGTTCCAGAGTGTGTCTGCAAATGTGTCCATATCATCCGGAATTGCAACAAGCTTTGGTTCTCCTTCAAAACTCGGAAGCGGATTTCCGTCACACTTGTATGTGTGGATAAAATGTCCTTCTCCGGCTACCGGATTCTCGTATGCAAATGTGTATCTGTTACATGCATCCGGATTTCCGTTGTTGCTCTTGAGAATTGACATTGCATAGTTGAATTTTCCGTTCTCAATGTGCATCACACCTGAAATACGTGGTGTGTAGTTTGGACCATCCGGTTCAAATTCACGGCTTCTAAGGGACTGTTCAAATGTCATCTGCTTGTCCATACCTTCATAGATAGTATCTGTCTGATCTCCGTTTGTAACAATCGTCTTATTGCCGAGTACACGCACCGGTGCGTAGATAATTAAGCTTGGGTCTGTCAGCTTTGACTCGTCAAATGCCTGTGTGCGGATTCCTTCTCCTTCTTCTACAAAGACACGGTTACGGCTGTTTAAACACCGAATCGATCATCTCTTTTCGTCATCGTCAAATGTACCGCTCTCATTTCCCATTTTTAAAAGCGCTTTCACTTCCTCTTCCGTCACCGCTTCTTCCTCATCTTCCGTTTTCATCCCAAGAAGCTTTAACACAAACTTCGTAGACATGGAAAGAAGTTTGATAAACGGAGACAGTATGATCGATATATAGTGTACCGGCATTACCGTAAACATACAAAACGCTTCCGCTTTCTGCAGTGCGATCCGCTTGGGCACCAGCTCACCGAATACAAGGTTGAAGAACATCAGCACAAGCGTCACCCCGTTGTGGGCGATCTGGGAACTGTACGGAACGCCTGCAGCCTCAAGTGACTGCGCCAGAACAGGCGAAATCCCCGACGCTGCCGATGCCGACGAATAAAATCCCGCAAATGTGATCGCAACCTGAATCGTCGAAAGAAACTTCGTCGAATCCTCACATAAACCTTCGATCACTTTTGCCTTTTTATTTCCTTCATCCGCCATACTTCGAATCCGGTTCTTATTCACCGATACGACCGCCATCTCCGCCCCGGCAAAAAAGCGTTCAGCAAAGTGAAAAATAACAACAACAGCAAGTTAAACAAAATAGAATTCCCCGCAGGGTCTGCGTCCATAAAAAATACTCCTCCTGAAATAAATTATTTTCAGGAGAAGTATATCATGCGCCTATCATTTTAGCAAGTTGACGCCCGGTATTTTTGCATTCGCCTTTTACACACACGCTTTAACTTCATATTCGTTGTCCAGAGAAAGCCGCAGTTTATGGAAGCATATGACCTGCCGCCATATAGATCGCATACCATTCTTCCGTGTAAGAGTGATCTCGCATGCCTTACAGATCTCCCTAAGCCTCTGCAGATTCATTGTGCCGGAAAAAGAACCTGCATGTGCGCGGGATGTCTTAAAATCCACGCGGTGGCGATCGTTGTATCGCTGACCCCGTACTTTCCTGCAATCTCGCGGATTTTTTCGTTTAGAACCGCAAACTTGTCGCTGTTTAAAAACACTCCTTCGATCATTCCGTACTGAAATGGCGACCATGCCTGAATCGTAATGTCATGCAGCCGGCAATAATCTAATACGCTTCCATCCCGGTCAACGCTTCCAGGCGTCGTCATATTTACTTCCACTCCGCTCGCGATCATGGACGCATGAGCAGCGCCAAACTGGAGCTGATCCGCCATAAGCGGCTCACTCACATATCTGCTTAGAAGCTCCATCTGCATCGTATTCTGATTCGATACGCCGAAATATCTCACTTTCCCCGACGTATGCAGCTCCTCAAAAGCCGCCGCTACCTCTTCTGGTTCCATGAGCGCATCCGGTCTGTGAAGAAGAAGAGAATCCAGATAATCTGTTCCGAGTCTTTGCAGAGAATCTTCTGCTGATTTTATGATGTGCTCTTTAGAAAAATCGTACATCACCCCCGGCACAATTCCGCATTTGCTTTGAATCCACATATCTTCACGGCTTATTTTCGCTTCTTCCGCCGCCTCTTTAAAACGCTCTTCGCAGACTCCCCCTCCGTAAATATCCGCATGATCAAAAAAATCGACCCCCTCTGCCATTGCCGCATCAACCAGCTTCGCCGCTTCTTTTACGGTCAGTTCTTTCATGCGCATACATCCCATGACAATAGCCGGAACCTGTTTTCCCGTACTTCCGAAATTCACTTTTTTCATCTGCATTTCCACCTCTTTCTTCCTTGCTGTTACTTATATTGTAAACGCTGTAAACGATAGTCGTTTCCCATGTTGGATATCATAACCGATATCCAAGTTCATATGCTCCACGCACAGCTTCCAGCGCCTGCGCCACTTCTTTGCATCTCCGATCACATATGTTTCATAAGTGTCTTTGATTTCTTCATACAACGGATTCCATGCCTTTGAGCCAACCGCGCATATCACATGTGTAAATCCCGGATATTTCATCTCACCTTTTTTTGTATCTGCGATAATTGTTCCCGCATCAATCTTTTTTACTCTTGCGCCTGTAATCATCTGTACATTTTCCTGTCTGAGACGAGCCATAGTCGGCACAAGATTATTCGGAACCATTCCCTGACCTATGCTGTCTGTCATCTCGATAAGAGCTGCTCTTGCCGCTCCTCTGGAATGATGAAGCACATATTCCGCCGTTTCTATTCCAACCATTCCTCCTCCGATAATCGCTGCATTTCCGCCGAGAATCGGAACTTTTCCGCTCAATACGTCATTTGCCTGAATCATAGTTTCCTTGCCTTCTACCGGAAGTACGATAGGTTCTGCTCCTGTTGCAAGAATTACGACATCCGGATTCTCCGCTTTGATGACATGTGCATTTGCTTCTGTCTCATAGCGAATCTCCGCACCATATCTGTCACATTCCTGCAAAAGATATACGATCCATTTTGAAATTTCTCGTTTAAACGGAGCGCGGCATGCCAGATTCAACTGACCGCCTGCTTTTTTTCTTTCTCAAATACGACTACATGATGTCCGCGTTTTGCAAGAATCCTTGCTGCTGCAAGTCCTCCGATTCCTGCTCCGACGACTAAAATATTCTTTTTTCTTCTGCTGTCGGTTTTTCTTCAAACTCCAGTTCTCTTCCTGCCAGTGGATTGATCACGCAAGATGCCGGACGTCTTTTCGTCTGCTCACCTACACATCCAACTCCGCAGCCTGCACAAGGAGCAATCTCATCATAACGTTTTTCTTCTGCTTTCTCCACAAAATCCGGATCTGCCAAAAGAGCTCGGCCAAGTACAACTCCATCCACTTCATTTGCTTCAAGCACATCTTCCGCTAACTGTGCATCCAGGATTTTTCCGACCGTGATCACCGGTTTTGTTGTTATTTCTTTAATTGCCCGAGCTTCTTTTAAGTTCGTAAATTCTTCTTCTCCATGACACGGAATAATCTTATTACAACGCTCATATTGTGTTCCGCCGCTGATTTCAAAACAATCAACGCCATGTTTTTCCAAGTAAGGGATCAAACGTTTCATATCTTCTAACGTATTTCCCTGCGGATCTCTTTCACTTCCGGACATTCTTAAAACGATCGGGAAATCTTCTCCGCAGGTTTCTTTGATCGCATCCAATACTTCAAACAACAAACGGGCGCGATTCAGCAAACTTCCGCCGTATTCATCTGTACGTTTGTTGCGTAAAGGTGACAAGAACGATCCGAGCAGCATATATGCATGGGCACAATGCAGTTCGATTCCGTCAAATCCAGCCTCTTTCGCATTTTTAGACGCTTTGGCATAAAGAGCGACAATACCCGGAAGTTCTTCTTTTGCCAGCTCTCTTGTCATCTGCCCCATAGAGTTCGGATATGAACTGCTGGCTACTGGCGCTACTCCGAAAAATGCACTGATACTTTCCGGACCCGGATGCGTAATCTGCGGAATGATCTTACAGCCATAAGAATGAACTTTGTCTGTAAAGCTTTTGTATTTTTGATACTTTCTTCATCCCGAAAACAAAGTGTATTTCAAGATACGGAACATTCGGATCAACACTTGTAGCGTCTACGATGATACATCCCACACCGCCTTGCGCACGCCTGAGCCAGTAAGCTTCCATTTTCTCATTCACAGTACCATCCTGACTTTCATATCCCAGCGACATCGGAGCCATAAAAGTTCTGTTTTTCACTTCCATTCCCGCAATCTTAAGCGGGGTAAACATTGTTCTCATACGCTTTATCCTCCTATATTTCTACAGTGTTCTTGCCGCTTCAAATCCTTCCGCGATCGCATCCAGAGCACGTCTTGCGGATTTTGCGTCTCCGATCACGCGGCACGGAATCTGCCTTTTTCACATTCTTCCACAAGTAAATGTGAATCATTTGAAGCAAATCCAACAGCAAATACCGCGCAATTACACGGCACAAGAGTTTCATCTTCCAGCACAATTCCTTCTTCCGTAAATTTACACACTTTGCTGTTTGGAAGCATTTTCACCTGCATCTGCTGCAATTTCATCATAACGGCAATCTTACGAAGGCTGCCCAGATCGCTTCCGATCTCATCTTTCATTTCCAAAACAGTTACATCACATCCGTCTGTCGCAAGAGTATCCGCTGTTTCCAGTCCTACCAGACCGCCTCCGATAACAGCGACTTTTCCTTTCGGACACACTTCATGCCTGAGAACTTCCGGTGCTGATGCATGCTGCAACTTATCCATACCTTCTAACTTAATCGTAATCGGAGAAGAACCGATTGCCAAAATAACAGCGTCCACATCTGCATCCTTCAACATTTGTGCATCTACTTTTGTATTCTTATATACCTTTACAAGTTTTTCTACCTGTTCGGCCATCTCAAACGCCGCCGCCTTCATCTCAGCCTTGCCCGGCGCTTCTCCGGCAAGAAGAAATTCTCCTCCTAATGTGTCAGAAGCTTCAAACAGCGAAACTTCATGTCCTCTTTCGTGCAGGATCTTCGCAGCCTCCATTCCGGCAACACCTCCGCCGACAACCCATACTTTCTTCGGAGTTTCCGTTTTACTTAAATCGTACTCTGATTCATGACCGATCATCGGTTTCTCATACAAGTAATATGAGGACGGTTTGCAACATCGGTAAAGGCATCATAGCAGCCCTGATTACATCCTACGCAATGTACAATATCGCCGATTCTGCCTTCGTGCGCCTTATTCGCGAATTCCGGATCTGCAAGCTGCGCCCTTCCCATAACAACCATATCTACTTTGTCCTGAGATATGATCTCTTCTGCCAGCGCCGCCGTATTGATCCTTCCTACTCCGACAGTCAACATCCCTGTCTCTTTTCGGATTCTCGCCGCATTGTCAATATTAAATCCATTTGGCACATCAATAGGCGGAACTTCATACATAGACGCCGCCGTAATGATATTTCCTCTGGATACATCTAGAACATCAACGCCATGCTCTTTTGCAATCTTACAAAATCGAATCACATCTTCAATCGTAAGACCGTTTTCCAACATGTCGTCCTGAGCGTCAATTCTGATAAACAACGGCATCCCTTCCGGCATATTTTTTGCGAATTTCATCAATTACTTCCAACGGGAATCGACATCTGTTCTCAAAACTTCCTCCATATTCATCTTCCCTGTGATTGAAGCCCGCACTCAGAAATGAATGAGGAAGGTAATTGTGCGCCAGATGAAATTCCAAGCAGTCATATCCGGCTTCTACCGCTCTGGCAGCCGCTTTTCCATAGCATGCGATTACTTCCTGAATCTGTTCTTTTGTAATGGCTTTGATCATATAAGCGCCAAAATTCATATCCGAAACAACCAGCATCTGCGCCTTCGGATCCATGCATGCGGCAATAGATCCCTGCCAAAGCTGAATTCCTGCTTTCCCGCCGTTTTCATGGATTGCATCTGTCAGTTTTTATGTCCTTCAATCAAGTAATCTTCACTGATAGATACAAAATGCGCCGGCGCACTTGGCGTATGTACGGCGGCTACTTCTACAATATTCAGTGCGCATCCGCCTTTTGCTCTTGCAGCGTGGTAAGCAATCAATTTATCTGTCACTGCCCCGTTTTCCGCCGCCATTCTCGTTCCCATAGCCGGCAAAATAATTCTGTTTTTCAGCTCCATATCACGAATCTTAATTGGAGCAAATAAATGTTCAAACATCTTTCTGTCACCTCCGGTATTTTGATTTCATTATAAGGCGAAGTACAGAAAATAGATATTCAGATATTTTAAAATTATTATCAATTATTTACTTTTCATACTACATCTGAATTGACTTGGCGTTTGATTCATATATTTAAAAAACTGCGCTGAAAAGATGAAATACTTCCAAATCCAACGTCACTGCTGATCTGTGTAACAGTCCGGTCTGTAGCAACAAGATAACTGCAGGAAATCTGAATTCTTACTTCCTCCAACAATTCCAAAACACTTCGTCCAAACACCTCCCGCGCTCTTCTTTCAAGCAAATGCGCATTCTTTTTCAACACTTTCTCCATTTCTTTCATCTGAAACGGATCATGAAAATTAAGTATAAGATAAACCAAAATCTGCAGTGCCTCTTCCTCCGAATGCATTTGCATACCGTTTCCTACATTTTGTTTCTGGTATTCTCTGACGCTCACGTTCATATAACGTTTAAATACTCTGTAAAAATCTTCGATATTAGTAAATCCGAGATAATCACTGATGTATTGGATATTCAAATCCGGAAAATGCAGAAGGGCACAGGCATTAAATATCTTTCCCATTTTCTGAAGCTGAAAAAAGTATAACCACACCGCCGCACAATTTTACGATTCAATGTTACCGTTGTCATCCCTGCCGCTTTGGCATACTCTTCCATTGGTACTGTTTTGCTTGTATCCAACAGCACCCTTTGAATAACATCCCATACACAGTCTTTTTCGGAATCCTCTTTTTTCTTTCTCTCCATAGCGTATCTGCAGTACAATGCATGTAACTGCATGGCAAGGTAGATATTCATATTATACAGCAGAAATTTTTCTTCCTGCTCTTCAGCCAACAAGTCGTCTAAAACACGAAGAACCCTCTGTTTTTTCTTGCGCATTCAAAACAAATAAAGGGGAACGCCATACATCAGCACCTCATTTTCATTTTCTTTGTGCTGTTCAAAACACAAAAACATAAACAGACCGATATGAAAAAGAAACCTTTACGCAGCGCAAAGGTTTTCTGATCTGTTCGATTCTATAAAAATGATGCATGTAAAGGCAGCAGAAAACGCCCTCTTTCATTTGATATTTATCTCCGTTGATCCAAATATCGGCGTCACCGCTCTTAACATAATATATCTCTGTCCTTTCATGAAATTTTTGTTCGAGCGGCTTTTAATCTCGATCTCTTCTGCATGAATCTGTTTTTCTTTTAAATTATAGTAATCACTTCCTGTAAACCAATCCTTCTGATACCACATTTTGATTTCCTCACCGTTTCTTTTTTCAGATCTGGTTTTCTTCGATCACTCCTGATCGCATTTTATATTATAATCCTTTAGCGTCAGATGATCCCAAACGGCAATTACTTCCTCAGCGCTTCCATCATGCTTTCCTGATATGCCGATCTTCGTTTCTTATACATCGCTTCCCTTATTTCCTGCAGTTCTTGAACAGACACCTGCTCCAGCTTTTTCATCCGCCTGTCGCTTAGTTCTACTTCCGATAAATATGTTTCATACAAATCCGCCTCATACTTCCAAAGTTTCAGCCGCTCTCCATATCGGACCTTTAATTTCTGTGCGATCAAAAGCCCCTCCGGATCAAAATCCCCGCATACCAAAAAAAACAGTGTCGCACGAAAATTTATCCATAAGAATAAGTACCGCCAGACGTAATTGCCCATTCCCGCAGATCACAGTCCGCTGCGGATACTCCCTTATCAATACAGAAAATACTGCCGGATTTTCCACAACGTATACCTGACTACTCTGTCCACAGACCTTCTCTAATCTTCCAATCGTCTGTAACGTCAATTTTACAGGCTCTCTATTCTCAAGAAAACCTTCAATGCCTTCATGTAAACCGCCGTCCGGTTTCCATCCGTGAATCCCATATGCCAGCGCATCATTCGATACTTCATCTTTCAAAATCCCTGCCTCATAATAGATTCTGTTTTTATACTCTGCTCTGGAAAGTCCTTCTTGTTTTAAATCGAAATTCCTTTCTCCAAGATAATTAAAGAGTAGTTTTTCCCCTGTCTTCCCTTCATCAAAATAATGGGGATTTCCTGTGACATTTGCCGAAAACACAGCTAACAATTCTTTTTCTGCTTTTTATCTTGAAACACTTTCAATTTTGCAATCCCTGTCGTTACATACGTTAGAATGCTCCTCAATTCCTCCGGGCTTTCTTTGTATAACTGCGTAATAAGCAAATATCCCTCTTTCTTTTCCTCCAATATGCTGCGCAGCCATTCTCGTCCGCTTTCATCCGAAATACTTTCCAGTATCTCCGCAAAATAATCTTCTCGCCTTTTCGACTCTGCCAGTTCGATTTCCTTTTTTACCTGCAGCGGCTCTCCAAAATAAGTTTTCAGAATCAATTCCCAGGTTAATCCCGCAAATTTACTGGATTCCAAACATTTTTCATTAAATCCGCAGAAATTGTTATTGTCTTATTACTTGTATAATCCCTTTGAAAAATCCTCTAATTGACTTTTCTCTTCTCTGCTCAGCGACGTAAGCATCGCCGTTCCCCCAAAGTGGCCAAGACCGGCATATTTATCCCGCATTTTCAGAAATAGTTTTTTATATACCGGACGCGCCTTTGAAATACAGCATGCATTCTTCTAACAGATCGTTTGTTTCTGTTTTATCCATGACTCAAGTCCTTTTCTGTTACCATACTTTTATATTTCCATTCCAGACATACCGAATAACCGTAACATATTTCGCATTCTCCGGGCGGACAAGCTGATAGATTGCCAAAGCCGGAACCGTATCATAATCTCCCCAGAGAATCTGTGAGTTGATCATAAAATTAAAGTCAAACTTCACCATCAGCCGGAACATGTCCCGAATATTCATTTCATCTACTC
>VOFE01001029.1_pt1 | contig 19719 bp, 17 predicted proteins | sample 5384071 | NCBI WGS metagenome assembly VOFE01 (sample SAMN12384724, study PRJNA508395) | human gut metagenome | isolation source: healthy gut D | host: Homo sapiens
AAAGGCGGGAATACAGAGATTGATACTTATATTGCAAATTTTGTTGTGGGAAACGACAATGAGATTACAGAAGAGATAAGGGCGCGTGTTTTGACAGACCGGAAGAGACTGGTTGATTATATGGACAGTGAATGTAACCGGGGAGCAGATTTTTTTGTTGCGGCGGCTCCGCAGGCAGTGTGGAATGCAAAAGGATTCTTCAATCTCTGCGAAGGGCATCACAGGTGTACGTTCCTGATTGACAGAGGATGGAAAAAGCTTCCGGTCAGATTAAGGACATCAGATATAGAACTGGCAGGCAGCTATTATCGGAATATAGCTTGGATGAGGAAGAATATCAGTATACCGTCCGGGTACAGTCATATTTTGAAAAAAAGAAATGTATGGGACAGCCGGCATATCGTATGTTCCGATGAGATCCGTCCTACCGTCAGAAAATTGTGCGGGGTAAGAGAGGGCTGCCATCCGGATATTTATATGGGAATGGGCGGAATGTGCAGGAGCGGTGATGAGGTCATCGAGAGATGGATAGAACGATGTTGCGAGACTGGGATTTTTGAGATTATTATTCTGGATGAGCGACAGCGGATTCAAAATAAATTACAGGAGAAAGGCGTTCTGAATTCATGCAAGAATCTCGGGGGCCTATTAAAAGACGGAAAAAGACTGGAGTTGTGTGTTTATACACTGAAAAGATATGAGATAAGAAAAAGAGAAGGTTCTTCGGACAGGAGAGCCTTCTCTTTTTAGTTATTTTTTCAGGTATAAATATAACAGCTGACCGTTACGGCAAAGCGTTCCAATCATAGAGCAATCTGTATCAGAGACCTGCTTTTGAGCAGAGTCGATAATGATGGCATAGCGGTAAGCAGGAGTGCTGTTAGAAGGAGTGGTATTGTCGATGACTGCAAAATCATAAACGCTCTCAGGGGTAACCGTAGGATGCGCATTTGTTTGAAACAGGTTATCCAATAAATGTTCCAGCTGGTGGTCTGCTCCGGGTGTTTCATGCGAAACAAGAGCACCCATCCTAAGAAAATGCCGCTTTAGAAAGCCGTCATCATTCAGGCGGATATACACACGGGTGTTTTTGAAACTTTCTTTTTGCATGCTCTCAAACAATATCCGAGTGAACGTGTAGGTGACGAATCTGGCAGCGCCGTAATAAAATTCGTAATTTCGGCATGGATAGTTAAAAAACAGCGGATATTCAATCGGTGCATGAAGCTGCAGGAGCTTATTTGCGATGATATAGTCCAGAACAGCCTGGACTTTGGATGAATCAAAAAGCTTCTGATGATCTGCCTTGCATACTTTTAAGATAATGTAATTGGTTCCCTTAGAAATGAGAAATGTACATCTGTGCTTTCCGGAACAGATATTAAAATAGCCGTTATTGTTCCATTTTGCGTCTACGGCATTTCGCTCAAAAAAATCAAGGTCAAAGTCGTAGGAGAGCTGCATCCGGTCATATACTTCACTACGGTTTTTCAACACACTTGAGCGCCATTGATCCGTAACGTCAACCTGTTTTTTCCGGGCAGCGGATTCACACATTTCGATATATGTTTTGGAACCGTCATTATTTTTCCCAGCAAAATTTTCAAATAGCGCAATGTGCGGATACAGACCATAGATGCTGATATCTTCCCATTTTGAAGTTCTCTTTTCCAGATCGGAAAAGACCAGCACGCACGGGACTTTGATGATACAATGTCCGTCGGAAGTTTCGTGAAGAAGCGAAAAATCTTTTATCTGCGGAAAGCGGATTGTGTCGACAGGCAGTATACTGCAACGGGAATCTGCATGTTCATCGGCGAGAATGTCGTAAATGTCATTCAGGGAGAGTTCCTGTTCATTTCCGGTTCCCAAAAGAACACGCCCCGGTCTGAAAATTAAATTTTTAAATCCGGCATTGAATAATTCAAGGGCAACGGAATCATGTTCAAAGACATTTTTTAAATCAATATAGACGGCATACTCCGATTTGCCTGAGATGCGTGTGCTAAGCTCAGATATGGTATAAACAGGCAGATCACAATAGGTTTTTATCTCGTGTGCCCGCTGATCGACAAATGCTGTGACCTGGTATCCTTTTCTTTGGAAGATGTCAAGAAGAATATTTCCGCGTGTTGCGGCACCGTAAAGTAGAATTTTTTTTTCTCATGTATCAAATAGCTGTTCATAAAATCCTCTCATCTATTAAGAAGCTGTGTTGACAGGAATCAAATATCCGATGGATCTTTCGGCAGGCGGAGTGCGCTGCATAAGATCATAAATGGTTTCACTACGGTTATAGTTATGAAGTTCTCCTTATAACGGCAGAGAGAACGGAAGATATACTGGTTTATCGTGTCGTCGGAAGTGCAGAACAGATCTTTTTGTCGATGTCTGAATTGCAGTTTAAATCATAAAAATGATAGATGGAATCTTTTAAAGAAGGGCTGGTAACCAGTTCCTCGATCAGATGCTTCATATGTACAGGGGGCTTCGTTCCCCGGGTGAGAATCCATTCCAGACTCAGCGTCTGCCAGATACAGTTGAGATATCTTCTCACATGTAAAGGGGCACTGGCAGTCAAATAATTCTGGTAGTTCCCATAAGCGCGGACAAAGTAGTAATCCAGTGCGTCAATGGTTTTTTCCATCTTCCAGTAAGGACAGATATCGAATTGGGAAGATGCCGCATACCAGTAGTTGTCACCCATGATAAATGTGTGAAACTTGGTGAAGAGATATTCACTGCGTTCCCAGCGAGGAAGAATGTTTTCGGGTAAAAAGCTTTCCTCCTCGCTCGCAGAGCGATAAAAAGTAGTCGGATATCCCTGGTGCTCCTGTGAAAAAGCTGTTTTCGCTGCATTTACAAGCTTATGGAAGTTGATAAAATTAAATTCGACAACGACGGGCTTGCCGCAGATGGTTACTTCTTGAATGTATTTTAGACCGGGAGGAGTAACGTCTTTGTCCTGTTCATAAAAAATATCAAAATCATTATCACTTTTGGAGTTGGACAAACCCATTGCACGTCCGCCGGCAATCTGACCGCAGACGGCGGTTATATGAAAAGTCTGTTCAAGATTTGCGATAAAAGGCGCCATTGAACGAAAGATTGCGTCTAATGGAAAGTTGGAAAAAGTATACTTGGTATCCATGATAAAACCTCTGATAAAAATTCATAAATATACGTATATAATATCACATTTTTACAGGGGATTGGTAGAGGATTTTGAGACGGGCACACGAAAAAGCTTTTGATGTAGGTGTGGATATGGTATATAATGAATGAGAAAATAGACGGCAGATTTTGTTGTTTCATGGAGGATGGAAGTGCAGGAAATTGTAAAAAGAATCAATGGGAACATTCATACATCGGGGTGTAATTTAAAATGTGGTTATTGTTATCTGGCGCAGGCGAATTATAAGAATCAGGGAATGATCAAAGCGTTGAGATATCCGTTGGAGACGATCCTTGCGGCCTGTTCCAGGGAACGTCTGGGAGGAACGTGCATCATTGAAATTATAGGAGACGGAGAGACTCTGCTGCCGGATGATGTGGTGCCGCTAATTCTTGGATTGCTAAAAGAGGGGCATTACGTTCTTGTTATCAATAACGGGACGTTAAAGACACGGATTCATGAGCTGGTCGAACAGAGTGAACGGGATCAGACTCTGTGCCGGTTGATATTTTCATTTTCACTGCATTTTTTAGAGTTAGAAAAGAGAAATCTTTTAACCACATTTGCGGATAACATCAACTTTGTGAAGAAAAAAGGAATTTCATTTGGTGTTTCACTGGTATGCGCGGATGAATATGTAGAGGCGGCAGACCGGATACATAGATTTTGCGAGGAGGATCTTGGCGGAGTGACACCGAATATAAGCCCCGCAAGGGAATGTGATAATTCGGGGAATACGGTTGGAATACTGTCAAAGTATGATAAGGATACATATTATCAGAATATAAAAAAGGCATTTCCCACATTCAACACAGAAAGTATTTATGACATTGAACATACGGACAACCATCAATTTTGCTATGCGGGAAGCTGGTGTTTTCAGGTTGATTTTACGACGGGAATGTATTCGCAATGTCTGCGCAACGCCGGACCGAAATATAATTTTTTCGAGAACATAGAACAGGAACTGATGCTGGAACCGGTTGGGACGGGCTGCAGGGCACCTTATTGCTGGTGCGGGTGGACCAAAACAATGAATTTAATACCGGGTAAAAGCAAGTACGAGCCGGTAGATGCGCTGATAAATGCACCCGAGTATAAGTTTATGGATATAAAATCACTGTCTGCAAGCCGTGTTAATCTTGCAGATGCCAATAAAGAATATACGGAGACGGAAAAAGAGTTAAGCCGGCAGCGGAGCATACGCTATGAATATTTTGCAAGGCAGGTGGAACTTTTAAAGTTCGACTTTGTGGAAGAAAAGTATGAAAAATTTATACAAGGGGCAGAGGTTCTGCTGGAGGAGGATCTTGACCCGAGACTGTGGGACGTCGTGTGGCTGGTCGTGCGGTACGGATACGCACTGCTTAGGACGGGGCAGGCGCAGCGGGCGTTGGATCTCGCGTCGTGTTATGAGGATCTGAATTATAATGCGGACTATTGTTATGTTATGGGCTTGGCTTATATGAATAATGGAATGATAGAGCAGGCGGAACAGAGTTTTTACGAAGCAGCGCGCAGAAATTTTGTGATAGACAAAGGCGCAAATTCCGAATGGCCATATCTTAATCTGGGGCTGATATATGAAAGCAGGGGGGATATGGAGAAAGCAAAAGCCTGTTATCTGGAATGTGGAAGTTATGAACCTGCAATACAACAGTTAGAGGGATTGAGATGAAAAAAGTACTTGTGACGGGAGCGGACGGATTTATCGGGAGTCATTTAACCGAAAGCTTATTGGAGAGAGGCTATGATGTGAAGGCATTCGTGTATTATAATTCGTTTAATACATGGGGATGGCTTGATACACTGCCGAAGGAAAAGCTGGATCAGATAGAGATTTTTGCAGGAGACGTGAGAGATCCCAATGGTGTTCGGGAGGCGATGCGGGGGGTAGACGGCGTATTTCACTTGGCGGCGCTGATTGCAATTCCGTTTAGCTACCATTCGCCGGATTCTTATGTGGATACGAATATTAAGGGAACGCTCAATGTGCTGCAGGCGGCGCGTGAACTGCAGACAGAACGCGTTATGGTGACATCCACATCGGAGGTATATGGAACGGCGCAGTATGTACCGATTGATGAAAAGCATCCGTTTCAGGGACAGTCGCCGTATTCGGCAACCAAGATTGGAGCCGACCGGCTGGCGGAGAGTTTCTATCGAAGCTTTCAGCTGCCGGTGGCCATCGTCAGACCGTTTAATACGTACGGCCCGAGACAGTCCGCGCGGGCGGTGATTCCGACGATTATTACACAGCTGCTGGCAGGAAAGGAAGAGATTCAGCTTGGTTCCCTGACCCCTACAAGAGATTTTAACTATGTAAAAGATACAGCGGCAGGATTTATTGCGATCGCGGAGTCTGAGAAGACAATTGGTCAGGAGATCAACATTGCAACGCAGCAGGAGATTACGATCGGAGAACTTGCGCAGGAGATTATCGGGCAGATCAATCCCGGGGCAAAAATTATATGTGATGAACAGCGGCTTCGACCGGAAAAGAGCGAAGTAAATCGTCTGCTGGGATCAAATGCAAAGTTAAAGGAATTGACGGAATGGAAGCAGAGATATACGTTTGAGCAGGGGATTGCGGAGACGATCGAGTGGATCAGACAGCACATGGATGTTTACAAAACAGATATTTATAATATATAGATCGGACAGAAGAGAGGAAGAGAATGAAACGGTTTGTGCCATTATCCATTCCTAACTTTAACGGGAATGAAAAAAAATATGTAGATGACGCATTGGAACAGGGCTGGGTGTCTACAGGCGGCGCTTATATTACCAGGCTGGAACAGCAGCTGGCAGAATTTTTGAAGGTGGACAAGGCTGCTGCCTGCCAGAGTGGCACATCCGGACTGCACCTGGCACTCGTGGAGTGCGGTGTGCAGCCGGGAGACATGGTGATAGTTCCTACTTTAACCTTTATTGCTGCGGTAAATCCGGTGCGCTATCAATTCGCAGAACCTGTTTTTATGGACTGTGATGAGAGTCTGTGCCTTGATCCTGAAAAATTAGCGGAGTTCTGTGAAAAAGAATGCAGACTGGAGGCGCAGCAGCTGGTACATAAGAAGAGCGGCAGAGTGGTAAAAGCGGTCATTGTGGTACACGTATTCGGCAATGTCGCCGATATGGAAGCAATCATGAGTATTGCCGGAAAATATCATCTGAAGGTAGTGGAAGATGCCACGGAGGCATTGGGATCACATTATACGGCGGGAAAGCTTGCGGGGCGATATGCGGGGACGATTGGTGATTTCGGCGTGTATTCCTTCAATGGAAACAAAATCATTACGACCGGAGGTGGAGGCGCTGTCACTGCGAGATGTGCAGATGAAGTGGAACATCTGAAATATCTCTCTACACAGGCAAAGGATGATCCGCAATTTTACATCCATAATGAAATTGGATACAATTATCGTATGACGAATCTGCAGGCGGCGCTTGGCGTTGCGCAGATGGAGGAACTGCAGCAGTTCATAGAGACAAAACACAGGAATTATATTCTGTATAAGGAACGATTCCAGGATGCTTCTTTTGGAACACTGCTCCCGTTTCGCGAGGGAACATGTTCCAATCAGTGGTTTTATTCACTTCAATTACGGGAAGACCGGCTGCAGGGAAAGGACATGCGCGATATAATCGGGGCTTTACAGGAACGTGGGGTACAGACGCGTGCAATATGGGGGCTGATTCATGAACAGAAGCCGTACCGGCAGAATATTGCTTATAAAATAGAGAAAGCACCCTGCTACAGTGCGACTGTTTTAAATATTCCGAGCAGCACGCAGCTGACAGAAGAGGATATTTGTTATGCTGCGGAGCAGATAACGGAAGTTTTGGGCGGAGACGAAGGGTAATCTTTCATTGGAGAGACTTTATGAAAAAGAATGTATTGTTATTTTCGCATCAGATGAAGGTGGGGGCGCCCCGACGGTATTGTGCGAAATGGGAAAGATTTTGAGCAAAAAGTATAATGTAGTAGTATTATCCCCGTCGGACGGAGCGATGCGGACGCAGTTTGAGGAAGCGGGGATATCCGTTCTTATAAGCGGAGAAATAACGGATGCATTACGCGATATGATTGTTCAGGAGTTCGATTTTGCAGTGGCAAATACTACGCTGGCGCTCCCGTTTGTTGTGAAACTGGCAGGCAGGATGCCGGTTTATTGGTGGATACATGAAAATACGCTGGCCTATGAAGGACGCCAGGAGATGAAAGAGTATTACCAGTTTGCGGCAAAATACGCGAGGATTTTTTCTGCCGGACATGTTGCGGCAGAAAATTTTTATCACTTTTACAGGATAAAGACGGAAATATTGGAGTTTGGTCTGTCAGATTGCTATGTGGCAGCCAGGGATAACCGGAAGCGTGACCATATCAATGTGATCTGTCCTTCGACAGTCTGCGAATTGAAGGGGCAGGACATACTGGTGCAGGCAATAAAGAGTATGGATGCCGGGTTGCGGGAAAAATGCAAATTCGTATTTCTGGGTGAACTTAGAAACGATAATGCAAAAGAATATCAGATGATAGAAACACTTGCAAAAGAATATCAAAATGTAGAACTTCATCCGCTCGTGGAAAGAGAAAAATTACTGGAGCTGTATTATGACATGGATGTAGTGGTGGCGCCATCCAGAGAGGACGCCACGCCGGCTACCATAGTGGAAGGGCTTATGTATCACAAAATATGCATTGGTTCCAGCGGCACCGGTGTATCCAGATATTTAAAAGACGGGTGGGATGGTTTTGTATTTGAAAATGCAAACACAGATGACTGAGGAATAAGCTGGAATATATGGTGCGGGAATTTGCTGATTTAGGGGAACTTAGAGAACGGGGAAGAAAGGTTTACGAAACAATTTACAGCTATGATATTTTTGAAAAGAATGTCCTGGAAAAGATAGGAACCGTTTGAGGGAAGCCGGCAGATAAGCGGCCAGGATGAGTCGGCGAACTTATAGTATGAAAGGTACGTGATATGAACCTATCCATCTGTATCATTACAAAAAACGAAGAACAGAATATCGACCGATGCTTAAAGGCGCTTGCTCCGTACGGTCTGGAGACGATTGTGGTGGATACCGGCTCTACGGACCGCACGAAACAGATTGCGGCGCGTTATACGGACAGGCTGTATGATTTCCCGTGGTGCGACGATTTTTCGGCGGCCAAGAATTTTGCGATAGAAAAGGCCTCACATTCCTATGTACTGGTTTTGGACAGCGACGAGTTTGCAGAGCAGCTGGATCTGCCCGCACTGGAAAAACAGATTGCCGCGCATCCGGGGGCGGTCGGCCGGATCCGCAGGCGGAATGTGTTTCACAGAAACGGGGAGGAACAGGAGAACCGGGAGTGGATCAACCGCATATTCGCAAAAGAATATTTTCACTACGAGGGCAGGATCCATGAGCAGGTGACGCCCCTGCACGGCGCAGAGAGCGGTTATCGGACGTATGAGACGCCGGTTGTGATCTTGCACACCGGATACGATCTGCCAGAGCAGCAGAAAAAAGAAAAGGCAGAGCGCAACATCCGCCTGCTGGAGCAGGAATTAAAGCAGCTGGGATGGGATAGAAATGCCGAGGTGAAAGACGGCGGCGCAAAGGCAGAGACAGCCGGAACAGATGCGAAAGCTCGTGGGAGCGGGCAGATTCCGTATCTTCTATATCAGCTCGGCAAGAGTTATTACATGATGGGAGAATACGGCGTGGCGTGCGAATGGTTCGCGCAGGGGCTTTCGTTTGACCTAAATCCTACACTGGAATACGTGATTGACATGGTGGAGACGTACGGATATGCGTTAATCAACAGCGGGCAGGAGCAGACGGCGCTGTTTTTTGAGAATATCTATGACGAATTCGGAAAAAGTGCGGATTTTCAGTTCCTGATGGGATTGATCTATATGAAAAATGCCCGGTTTACAGAGGCAGTGCGGGAATTTGAGAAGGCGACCGGGCATGCAGAATGCCGTGCGCAGGGGGCAAATTCCTACCGGGCCAACTATAACATCGGCGTCATCTACGAGTGCCTCGGGAAAAGGAAGAGGCGCTTGCCTATTACCGGAAGTGCGGCGGCTATGCACCGGCAGAGGAGCGGATACGCGAGCTGGGGCGGAGGTAGAAGAAAAAGCTATGACAACGAGAGAAGAAGCATTGGAATACGGAATGTCATTTCCGGATGTGTATCTGGATACACCGTTTCACGATCAGAACTGGGTATTGGTGCGTTCCCGGAAAAATAAGCGGGCATTTCTCTGGACTTATGAATATCAGGGACAGATGCGGATTAATGTCAAGGCAGATCCGGAGTGGATTGATTTCTGGCGGAAAGCGTACGAAGCAGTCATTCCGGGTTATCATCAGAACAAAAAGCACTGGAATACGGTCATCCTTGACGGCAGTGTGCCGGATGGAGATGTAAAGCGGATGATAGCGGAAAGCTACGATCTGGTTAGGTAAGGGTAGTGTCGTGCTCGTGCCTGGATATATGAGGGGATGCAAATAGAGTTGTATTTGAGGCTACAGTTGGATTTCTACTATGTTTGACAGGGATCGAGGCGTTAAGTGTAATGGGACTGGCATTACTGGCAGTGGGGATTTTATCCGGTTTAAAGGCTTATATGCAGAGCGTAGGAAAAGCAGCACTTCAGGCTATTCTGGGAGCAGGTACATCGGAGGTTGTGAAAGAGTTATTGACTCTGGTGCTGCGGAAAGGATGATAGCGATATCGAAAATGCTTAAAAGAAGATGGCAGGGACAACGGGAACCCTGCCATTTTATTCGTGAATATTTTGGACAGATAGATCGGGTTTATAATTTACATAACAGATCCGGGGTGGAAGCCTACATTAAATCCTTGCATGTGATATAAGGATAAGAACATATAAGGAAATAACTGGGAAGTAACTGGGAAATGACGTTGCAATTTCCCACCCACGGGCTTATAATTGGGGCAGTTAGGGGAGGGCATGCAATGCAATATATGACATCCAGACAGAAAGCTACAGAATGGTCTGTCACGAAGCGTATGGTAAATTACTGGTGCGCAAACGGGCAGATTGAAGGTGCATACAAAGAAGGCAGCCGCTGGTGGATTCCAGTGGATGTAGAACGTCCTGGAGAAGAGGAGTGTTTGCGGCGCATGAGAGCGTACACCGTTCGGATTACAGGCAAGAAGAGCGTTGCGGTTGGCATTCAGGATTTTGAGGCGTTAAGACGTGATCAGATGTTTTATGTAGACAAGACGGATTTTATTCGGCAGTGGTGGGAATCTGGCGAGACGACTACGCTGATTACACGCCCCAGACGTTTTGGCAAGACGTTGAATCTGAGCATGCTGAACTGCTTTTTTTCCGTGTTCTATGAAAATCGTGCGGATTTATTTGAGGGGTTGAAGGTTTGGGAAGAGAAAAGCTATCACAAGCTGCAAGGGCGTTTCCCCGTTATATTTCTGTCATTTGCAGGTGTTAAGGGGACAACGTTTGAGGCGGTGCTTCGGCAGATAAATTATGGTATTATAGAGGTATATCGCCGCTTTGAGCGGATACTTGACATGTCGCGGTTCACGGAAAGGGAACGACAGGATTTTGGCAGAATATCATGGGACATGGATGCGTCCACGGCTGCGCAGTCCGTACGGCTTCTGACGGATTTGCTCTATGTGTATTATGGGCATAAGCCCATTATTTTACTGGATGAATATGATACTCCGCTTCAGGAAGCTTACTTTAATAGCTTTTGGGATGAGATGGTTTCTTTTGTGGGGGCTTTTTTTAATAATTCCTTTAAAACGAATCCATCGCTGGGGAGAGCATTGCTGACGGGCATTACCAGAATATGCAAGGAATCTATCTTCTCCGACCTCAATAATATAGATGTGGTCACACAAACGAGTACGAAATATGAGACGGCATTTGGCTTTACGGAAGAAGAGGTAAAGGTGGGACTTGCCAGAGTAGGTCTGCTCGATTACAGGGAAAAAGTAAAAGAATGGTATGACGGATTTACATTTGGACAGCGCAGGGATATGTATAATCCGTGGTCGATCACAAAGTTTATCGATGCAGAGGGGATCTTTGATACTTATTGGGCGAATACAAGTAATAATAAACTGGTGAGCTCGTTAATCCGAAAGTCTTCAAAGAATATGAAGATGGCGATGGAACAGCTTCTTGAAGGAGAGATGTTACATGTGGAGATGGACGAGCAACTGGACTTTGCACAATTGGAGTATCGGGAATCGGCTATTTTCAGCCTTCTATATGCGACGGGGTATCTACGCGTAAACCAAAAGAACGATCAGGAATATGTGCTGATGCTGACGAACAAAGAAGTGGAGATTATGTTTCGACGCATTATACGGGAATGGTTTAACGATATGGATACTGGCTATGGAGATTTCAGAAGAGCGTTGCTGCATGATAATATAGAAGAGATGAACTACTATATGAATATGGTCACGCTATCCACCTTCAGTTACTTTGACACAGGCACAGGGCGTGGTAATATTGATGAGACAGAGCGTTTTTATCATGGCTTTGTGCTTGGATTGCTGGCAGATTTATCAGATCAGTTTTCAATACGCTCAAACAGGGAGAGTGGTCTGGGAAGATATGACATTATTCTCCGCGCGCGGGAAGAAAACGGCAATTCTTACATTATGGAATTTAAGGTTTTTGACCGGGAGAGAGACGAGAATATGAAAGCGTGCGTTGCAAGGGCCTTGCAGCAGATAGAAGAGAAACAATATGAGACAGAGCTTGTGGCAGACGGAATTGCAAGGGAGCGGATCAGAAAATATGGATTTGCATTTGATGGAAAAAAGGTTCTGATCGGTTCATAGAAGGAGAGTATCTTGAAGCATACCATTATTTATTTTATCGGTGTATACGACACACTTGATTTATTTACCGGAAAATTGCGGGAAGCTTTTGAGACGATGGGCTATGCGTCCTTTGTGTATGACGCGCGGCTGCCGCAGAGCAAGGATGCACTGCTTTCTGTGCTTGCGGAGAGCAGTTCGCCGGAGCGTGAATTTTCATGTGTGACATTTAATAATCTGGGATACAATCTGGATATGGAGGTGCCTGCGCCGGCACAGAGCGTACGGGAGAACGATGCGTGTATACAAAAGGGTGGGACCAGAAATGTCTGGGAATATTACGGCATCCCGTATCTCAACATTCTGATGGATCATCCGTTTCACTATGAGAAGCCGCTGCGCCTGGCGCCGGAGACGTCGGTTGTGCTCTGCACAGACCGGAATCACGTAAAATATATCCGCAGATATTTTAAAAATATCCATCAGGTGGATTTTCTTCCGCATGCGGGAGTGGAGCTGGGAAGCCGGCACAAGCCGCTTGCGGAGAGAGGGATTGACGTTCTGTATGCCGGAGCGCTTCCGATTTATACGGTGGCAAAAATGATACCGGATCTGTCTTCCATCCCGGAAGTGGATGGACAGCTGATGGCGGGGGATGTGCTGGCGGAATTGGTGCACCATCCGGACCGGACGACGGAGAAGTCATTGAAGAGTATCTTAAAGACCGGCGAAGCGATATCCCGGACAAGCGCGTGCAGGAGATCATTGTGCAGATGCGTTTTATCGACTCCTACGCCACTTCGTTTTTCAGGGAGCAGGCGGTGCGTATTCTGGTGGAAAACGGAATCCGGGTCACGGCGTACGGTACGGGATGGGATCAGTGCGAGTGGAGCGGCAGCCCGTATCTTGATTACCGTGGAAAAGTTCTTGCGCCGGAGATCCTTCCGTCTATGAACGATGCCAAAATTGTGTTGAACACGATGACCTGGTTTAAGGCAGGAGCGCACGATCGGATTTTTAATGGAATGCTGGCGAAAGCGGTGGTGGTAACCGACGATTCTACCTATCTGCGCCGCGAATTTACCGATGGCAGGGAACTTGTGATGTTCCGGCGGCAGGAGCTTGGAACACTGCCGGAGAGGGTGTTTGATCTGTTTGGACATCTGGAGCGGGCACAGGAGATTGCAGATTGTGGATATGCTGCGGCGAGAGACGGTCATACGTGGAAAAGCCGTGCGGAGTATCTGAAGGAGTGCTTTCTGACCTGACGAATGCACATGGGCGAAGATGGGAGCGGTAAATGTAAGCTTCTGCGCGCGGTAAGGCGAACAAAGGCGGTAAGTCTCTGCGCGCAGTACTGCAAAGAAGGCAATATATAGGATAGAGGAATGGACAGCTATGCACATATTGATGTACCGATGGAAAGCATATAATTACAGAGACATTGAGCAGACTTTTTTGCTGCTTGGACATACGGTGGACAATATCGAACAGGAACTCGGAAGCTATGACGTAAGTCCTGAATTTGAGCGGGTGATCGAGGAGAAGATCCGGGGGACGCATTATGATATGGTATTTACGGTGAACTATTTCCCATTGATCTCGAATGTATGTGAGCGCACAGGCGTGAAATATGTTTCCTGGACATGCGACAATCCGCTGATCAGTATGTACCATGAATCGGTGTTCCACGCCTGCAATTACATTTTTACGTTTGATAAGACGAATTACCTGGAGTTCCGCGGGATGGGCGTAAAACATATCTGGTATCTCCCGCTGGCGGTAGATACGGAGCGGATGGATGCGCTGCTCGGGGCGCCGGAAAAACCGGAAAGACGGAATGCCACACAGGATTCGGAGATGCGGAAATACCGCGGAGATGTGGCGTTTGTGGGAAGCCTTTATGAACGCAATTCCTATGACAAGATCAAAAACAGGCTGCCGGAGTATTTAAGGGGATATTTTGACGCTGTTATGGAAGCGCAGCTTAATATTAGCGGAGCGAATATCGTGGAGCCGATGCTGACTACGAACATTCTCGAACAGTTGCAGGAATATTTTCAACTGGAAAAATCTGAGGGTTCTTTTTCGGATCTGGGGCTGATTTTCCAGACGACCGTGCTTGGATTCAAGATTGCGGAGATCGAGCGGAGAAGGGCGCTGATTGAACTTTCAAAGCACTACAAAGTCAATGTCTACAGCAACAGTGATGTCAGTGATCTGCTGCAGATTCAGTATTGTGGGTCGGTGGACTACTGGAGCGAGATGCCGAAGGTCTTCCGCATGTCGAAGATCAATCTAAACTTTACGATACCGAACATCAAGAGCGGCATTCCGCTGCGCATCTGGGATGTACTTGGCTGCGGGGGCTTTCTTCTGACGAACTACCAGGCAGAGATTCCGTACTATTTCAAGGAGGGGGAAGATCTCGTCTGCTTTGATGGTCTGGAAGACCTGTGTGAGAAAGTGGGGTACTATCTGGAACACGAGGAGGAGCGTAAGCGGATTGCATGGAACGGGTACCACAAGGTGCGGGAGAAGCACTCTTATATAGAAAGAATCACACCATTCTGGATACGGTTGCAGGTGAAGACGCAAAATAAATAGGTGGCGGCGCACTGCCGGACCGCGCTAATTAAAAGGAACTGCCGCAATAAGCATATCGTGCTTTGCGGTGATAAGTAATATTATAAGAAATAGATACTTAAAAGTTCCAGATAACCATGCGGCGGCAAATTCTGACCGCAAAATCTGGTATTTCCTAACCATGCCGCAGCTGGCATCCGTGATGATCCGTGTCTTTCCAAGTTTGGAGCACTCCACGGACTGTGTGCGCAAGCCAGCAGACAATTTTAGGACTTTTGTGTGTGTCCCTTGCGGCACCAGACAACAGATGGCATAAATGCCATCTTTATGTCGAACAAAACATAACCGCGCGAAGCCGATGTCTGAGTTGCCATCTGCCATGTTTTTAATAGCAGATGGCAACGAGTTTCGGTTCGCGCGGTTTTATATTGTCTGTGAAGAGGTGCCATTAGGGACACCAGAAAGTCCGCTCATTGTCTGCGGCTTGTCGGACACACTCCGTGAGTGCCCAAACGTGGCCAAGACACGGAATGGGATGCCAGCCACGGCATGGAAGAAATACGTGAATTTTGCCTCAAAGATTTGCCGCCGTCTGTTTATTCTGGAACTTTTTTGTTCTCTGGTATTTCTGTAATATTACTTATCACCCCAAAGAGGACTACGCTTATTGCGGCAATTTCCTTTAACAATAGGTATCAAGCATCAGACCGGAATACACCGAAGAGTGATAAGCCGCCGCAAAATTGTGCCCCGGATTCTTGTAGGCAATCAGGACTTTGCTGACATAGCTGATCGGGTCGATGGAAGCCTGGGTGGCTTTGCGTTGAAGACCGTTTTTGAAATTGTTCAGGGTACGAAAACTTTCGCGTGCGTCCGGTGCGGAAACGGCGTCGGTCAACAGGTTCTTGTCAATCTGGATCGATCCGTCCTGCTGCAGATTCAGCCCGATGGATTCCAACTCGTTGAAATAGGACTTTGCAACGCTCTCCATATCGTGGAGAAGCTTGCCGGACTCCTGACTGCCGTGGTAATTGTGACCGAGCTGGATCATGTTGTTGTAGACGTTGACCAGCGACTGCACATTGTCTGCGACCGCATCCGTATCCGCTTTGAAGCCGATCGTTGCGGATTCCCCGTCGGCACTGGGGGCTTTCAGCGTCAGTTCAAAAGCGTTGTTGACAGTAAATGTGTTGGACAGCGACGAATGTTCGGTACCGTTTAACAAAAAGAGCGAATTGACCGGCATTTCCGTGACGTCGTTGATGCCGAGCGTGCGCATGGCGCGTATGGAACCACTGTCCGGCGCCGGCATAATCTCAAACAGGTACTGCTCGCTATCGCCGAGACCGGTCTGCTGCGACGTGATGGAAAGCGCATTCTGTCCGCGGTCGTTGGAGACCAGTGTGGCGTTTAAGCCGATATTGGCATTATTGATCAGCCGCATGATCTTGCGCTGCACGGTCTCGTTGGTGTCCCTGCCGCTGATCGTGTACTGGAATTCATAAGAGCTTAAGTTGGTGTTCAGGTCGAAGCTGTAATTGCCTGGCACAAAGTCACTTGCGCCCGGGGCAAGATACACGCCGCGGTTGACCTGCGGTGTGGCGAGACGTTCTACCGTTATATCGAACTGCTTGGAGTTGTCCGCGTCCATGTTCGAGCCGATGTACTGCACACTCACAGCGTCCTCATCGGAAGACTGTGCTATCTTCCGGGAAAAAGCGTGTTCCGCATTGTCGTCCGGAGCATTGTTTGAAAGCGCTGCGATAAAATTCTCGATCGAGCGGGCCTGCTCCTTGATGTCGATGGCAAAACGGCCGGTATCCCTGGTGAAATTGATTTTGTAAAGGGGGGAATCTTTATTAACTTTGACAATATTATTGTATACGGCGCGCAGCTGGCTTTTTTTGTGCGTGTCGTAGCGAGACATGCCGGAACCGGCATAAGTGCTCAGGTAATACTGATAGGCACTGTCGATGACTGCCATTGGAATCCCTCCTTTCTTCCATGAAATCATATGCCTTCGCATATGCAGGGATATAAATCCGTTTATATTGCTTCCTGCTTATATATAATGAAACTGTATTTTTAAATGCACAATAGATATACTTCTAATAATTTTTATCGGTAAATAGATATAAAATATTTACAGTAAAAATAAAAATTACGCCATAGATTTGTAAAATCAGAAAAAAGACTTGCGGCACACTATATGTAGTGCTAAAATAACTTCATTGCACGAGTTTAAAAAAGTGGTTGACGCTCCATATTGATTGTGATATATTAGACTAGCGATGGAAGTAGGTCTTTTTTTTATGCCTTTTTTGGGAGGGGAACCTAAGCCCGGTCGCAGGGAACAAAAGACATAAGAAAAGCACAAAGAATTTTAATGGAGGTGGAAGTTGTGCGCACGAAAATAACATTGGCATGTACGGAATGTAAGCAGCGTAATTACAACACGACAAAGGACAAGAAAGCTCATCCGGACAGAATGGAAACAAAGAAGTATTGTAGATTCTGTAAGACTCATACATTACACAAGGAAACCAAATAGGCTTTTGGGCAAAGGAGTGAGAAAATGGGAGAAACCGAGAACAAAGCTGCTCAGAAAGAGAGCTTTTTTAGCGGCCTGTCGGCTGAATTCAAAAAGATCATTTGGCCGGACAACAAATCACTTGCAAGACAGACAGCAGCCGTTGTTGCTGTTTCCGTAGTAATGGGTCTTGTGATCGCGCTTCTGGATTTTGTGATTCAGTATGGCGTTGATTTCCTTGTTGGTTTAAGTTTTTAATGGAGGCATAGGTGATTTATGGCAGAGGCACACTGGTATGTAGTTCATACCTACTCAGGATATGAGAATAAGGTAAAAGCGAACATTGACAAGACAATTGAGAACCGGCATCTGGAAGACCAGATCTTAGAGGTCCGCGTACCGATGCAGGAGGTCGTTGAGCTGAAGAACGGCGCAAAGAAATCCGTATCAAAGAAGATGTTTCCGGGATACGTGCTTATCAATATGGTTATGAATGATGACACTTGGTACGTTGTCAGAAATACCCGTGGTGTTACCGGATTTGTTGGTCCGGGATCGAAGCCGGTACCGCTTACCGATATGGAAATGAGACCGCTTGGGATCAAGACAGAGAACATTGAGGTTGATTTTGCTGAGGGAGACACCGTAGTTGTCACCGGAGGAGTCTGGAAAGATACCATCGGCGTGATTCAGGCGATGAATCCTGGCAAGCAGAGCGTGACCATCAATGTTGAGCTTTTCGGCCGCGAAACGCCGGTAGAAATAAGTTTCGCAGATGTAAAGCTTGCAAATTAAGCGAGCAATCCTAATCAGGAAAGAATGAATTAAGGAGGCAATTCCAATGGCAAAGAAAGTAGAAGGATATATCAAATTGCAGATTCCTGCTGGCAAGGCTACACCTGCTCCTCCAGTCGGACCTGCACTTGGACAGCACGGTGTGAACATCGTAGAGTTCACAAAACAGTTCAATGCAAGAACAGCCGATCAGGGCGATTTAATCATCCCTGTAGTAATTACCGTATATGCGGACAGAAGCTTCAGCTTCGTAACAAAGACTCCGCCTGCTCCGGTACTGATCAAGAAGGCATGCAACATCAAGTCCGGTTCTTCCACACCGAACAAGGATAAGGTTGCAACTCTCTCCAAGGCAAAATTACAGGAGATCGCAGAGTTAAAGATGCCAGACTTAAACGCAGCATCCTTAGAGGCAGCTATGAGCATGATCGCAGGAACTGCAAGAAGTATGGGCGTTAACGTAGAGCAGTAAGACACGAGAGTGTAATGCATCAGAGAGCACCGGCGGTGTTCTTATGGAACGATATAGTGGGAGGGTCCTCTCCCGATACTACCACCAGGAGGTTTATATTCATGAAAAGAGGAAAGAAATATCAGGACGCTGTAAAGTCTTTTGACAAGGCGAATCAGTACGATGTTGCTGAGGCAATCAGCTTAGTAAAAAAGAACGCTACAGCGAAGTTTGATGAGACAATCGAGCTTCATATCAAGACCGGTTGTGATGGACGTCATGCAGAGCAGCAGATCCGTGGCGCAGTTGTACTGCCGCACGGAACAGGTAAGACTGTAAAAGTTTTAGTATTCGCAAAGGGCGTAAAGTTAGATGAGGCACAGGCAGCAGGCGCTGACTACGTTGGAGGCGAGGAGTTAGTTCCGAAGATCCAGAACGAGGGTTGGTTAGACTTTGATGTGATCGTTGCTACACCTGACATGATGGGCGTTGTTGGACGTCTCGGTCGTGTACTTGGACCGAAGGGCTTAATGCCGAACCCGAAGGCTGGAACTGTTACAATGGATGTTACCAAGGCTATCAACGACATCAAAGCTGGTAAGATTGAGTACAGATTGGACAAGACCAACATTATCCACGTGCCAGTAGGAAAAGCTTCTTTCACTGAGGAGCAGTTAAGCGACAACTTCCAGACCCTTATGGGTGCTATCAACAAAGCGAAACCGTCCAGCTTAAAAGGTCAGTATGTAAAGAGCGCAACTCTTACATCTACCATGGGACCTGGCGTTAAGTTAAACGTAACCAAGATCACAAACTAGTTTGTGTTGTTGGCGAAAAGTGTTGACAGCCGCAATATACAGTGTTATAATGCAGAAGCGTTGTAACGCGGTGCGTCCGTACGGATGCAGTCGTCTCACATGAGACAGATGCCACAGCAGTGGCAGATCCACGTATGTGGATTGCATATAATGGCCGAAGACAGCAGGTGCCGCAAGGCGTAATCATAGAGCCTGCCGAGGGACTTTCATGAGCAATCATTGAGAATGAGATTCTGATCCCTCTCTGTCCAGGAAGAGAGGGATTTTTATATCCTTTCGGATTTGTTATATGCGTAAAATCTAAAAAGGAGGTGCACGATTCGTGGCAAAGGTAGAATTAAAACAGCCTATCGTACAGGAAATTTCTGAAAACATCAAAGATGCGCAGTCTGTTGTAGTCGTTGATTACCGTGGACTTACCGTTGCAGAGGATACTCAGTTACGTAAAGCATTAAGAGAAGCTGGTGTTACTTATAAAGTATATAAGAACACATTTAAAGCCGTGCCGTAGAGGGAACACAGTTCGAGAGCTTA
>VOFE01002240.1_pt1 | contig 19600 bp, 22 predicted proteins | sample 5384071 | NCBI WGS metagenome assembly VOFE01 (sample SAMN12384724, study PRJNA508395) | human gut metagenome | isolation source: healthy gut D | host: Homo sapiens
GATCTCCTGATGCAGATCTATGCAGAGTATGGCTTCAGCAAGGAGTTTACCGTAAACGTGGTTCGCCCAGGTAAGACTGGTGCTGACGAGATTAAGCAGATGATGACAGACTTTCGTGCTAACCCTCCACAGGAGTTGGGTGGCAGCAAGGTGGTAACCTGGAAGGACTATCAGTCTTTGGAGGTTAAGCATGCTGACGGCAGCGTAGAGAAGCTCGATATGCCTGCAACAAGCAATGTACTCCAGTGGTTCTGCGATGACAATACCAAGGTAAGTGTTCGTCCTTCAGGTACAGAGCCTAAGATCAAGTTCTATATTGAGGTTAAGGATCCTTCATTCAAGTGTGCCTCGGCATTGATCTTGATGGCACGGTTACCGCGAATCAGCTTGCCGTTGAAAAAGATGCATACCTCGGGCACCATAGGGCGTCCTTCAGCATTCTTGGCAGAAGCAATCTCGATGGCGGTCATCAGATTCTCCTTGCCGTCGGTACGCAATTCACCGATAGGCAGCTGGCTACCTGTCAATATTACAGGCTTGGTCAGATTCTCAAGCATGAAGGACAAGGCAGATGAAGTGTAAGCCATTGTGTCAGTGCCATGAAGGATTACGAATCCGTCATAGTCGTTGTAGTTGTTGGATATCATGCTTACGATTTCTGCCCAGCGCATTGGATCCATGTCGCTGGAATCGATAGGTGGGTCGAATTTTCGCACATCGATTTCTGCCTGAATGAGCTTGAATTCGGGCATGGAAGAAACGAGGTGATTGAAATCAAGAGGTTCCAGTACACCTGTCATCGGGTCCTTTCCCATACCGATGGTACCACCGGTATAGATGATGAGAATCTTTGGTTTTGCCATTTTCTATGTTTCTTTACATTTTGTCACTTTATCGGCTGCAAAGATAATGAAAATATTTGTTTCTCCAAAACTTATTGGCTAAAAATGTATCTGAATTTTACAAAGTGTTACGAAATATTGGTAGAAAAGCAGATGAAAACTTCAATATCTCAGTATTTTCGGTCTTAAAAGCCCTTAATATAAAGAGGTGTTAGCAAAGTTTAGCAAAATAAATGCATTTTTATTCGCTTGTTACAAAAAGAAATCGTACTTTTGCAGACGATTTAATAAAAATACTAAGTTGTTATGGTAAAAATCACATTCCCAGACGGATCTGTTCGTGAGTATGAACAGGGCGTAACTGGCTTACAAATCGCCGAGAGCATCTCACCGGCTCTCGCTCGCAACGTTGTATCTTGCGGTGTCAATGGTGAGACAGTAGAGTTGGATCGTCCTATCAATGAGGACGCAAATGTAGAACTCTACAAGTTTGAGGATGAGCAGGGTAAGCACACATTCTGGCATACATCTGCCCACTTGTTGGCTGAGGCTCTTCAGGAGCTTTACCCAGGCATCCAGTTCGGTTTCGGTCCAGCCGTAGAGAGTGGTTTCTTCTACGACGTGATGCCAGCTGAGGGTCAGGTGATCTCAGAGAATGATTTCGCTAAGATTGAGGCTAAGATGATGGAACTTGCCAAAGAAGAACGAACCTGTGGTTCGCAAGGAGGTGGCTAAGGCTGATGCTCTCGCTGAGTTCAAGGCTGACGGTCAGACTTACAAGTGCGAGCATATTGAGCAGGACTTGGAGGATGGTACCATCACCACATATACCCAGGGCAATTTCACCGACCTCTGTCGTGGTCCTCACTTGATGAACACTGGCCTTATCAAGGCTGTGAAGATTACAAGTGTGGCTGGTGCATTCTGGCGCGGTGATGCCAAGCGCGAGCAGATGACCCGTATCTACGGTATCAGCTTCCCTAAGAAGAAGATGCTCGATGAGTACTTGGTAATTCTCGAAGAGGCTAAGAAGCGTGACCACCGTAAGATCGGTAAGGAGATGGAACTCTTCATGTTCTCAGAGCGTGTAGGTAAGGGCCTTCCTATCTGGTTGCCAAAGGGCACTCAGCTCCGCCTCCGCTGCAGGAGTTGCTTCGTTCGCTCCTGAAGCCTTATAATTATCAGGAGGTTATCTGTCCTGGTATCGGCGGCAAGAGTCTCTATGTAACATCTGGTCACTATGCTCACTATGGCAAGGATGCATTCCAGCCTATCCAGACTCCTGAGGACGATGAGGAGTATATGCTCAAGCCAATGAACTGTCCTCACCACTGCGAGGTCTACGCTCGCAAGCCTCGTTCTTACAAGGATCTTCCTTTGCGTATTGCTGAGTTCGGTACCGTGTTCCGCTATGAGAAGAGCGGTGAGCTCCACGGTTTGACTCGTGTTCGTACATTTACACAGGATGATGCCCACATTTTCGTTCGTCCAGAGCAGGTAAAGGCTGAGTTCGAGAATGTAATCGACGTAATCCTGAAGGTATTCAAGATCTTCGGTTTTGAGAACTACGAGGCACAGATTTCTCTCCGCGATCCTAAGGATACAGAGAAGTATATCGGTTCTGATGAGATTTGGGAAGAGAGCGAGAACGCTATCCGCGAGGCTTGCAAGGAGAAGGGTCTTGAGACACGTGAGGAGGTTGGCGAGGCTGCCTTCTATGGTCCTAAACTCGACTTTATGGTAAAGGATGCCATCGGTCGTCGTTGGCAGTTGGGTACCATCCAGGTGGATTACAACTTGCCTGAGCGTTTCAAGCTGGAGTATACAGCCGAGGATAACTCTAAGAAGACTCCTGTGATGATTCACCGTGCACCATTCGGTTCACTGGAGCGTTTCACAGCCGTTCTCATCGAGCATACCGCCGGTCACTTCCCATTGTGGTTGACTCCAGACCAGGTTGCAATTCTTCCTATCTCTGAGAAGTTTAACGATTATGCTCAGAAGGTACGTCAGTACTTCGACAAGCAGGGTGTTCGTGCTTTGGTTGATGACCGTAACGAGAAGATTGGCCGCAAGATTCGCGACAACGAGTTGAAGCGTGTTCCTTACATGGTCATCGTTGGTGAGAAGGAGAGTGCCGAGGGCTTGGTATCTATGCGTAAGCAGGGTGGTGGCGAGCAGGCTACCATGAGCATGGAAGAGTTCGCTCAGCGCATCAATGCCGAGGTTGCAGAGCAATTGAAGGCAGCTGAGGAGTAATCCCGCAGATTGATATTTTCTAATCTCCCGCAGATTTCACAGATTAACACAGATTTTTTCTGTTGAGGGCTCTGTCCCACAGATTTTTTGTGTTGAGGGTTTAGTCCCACAGATTTCACAGATTTACACAGATTTTTGTGTGTTCAGTTGAATATCTGTAACAACTGTGACGTCTGTGGGAGATTTTTTTGTTAAGGAGGATTTTAAAATCGTTTGGTTATGACAGAAAATGAGATATCTTATAAGATCATTGGAGCTATTTATAAGGTTTATAATGAATTGGGACCAGGTTTACTTGAGTCGGTTTATGAAGCAGCTCTGTGCTATCAGTTGCGCAAAGATGGACTTAGGGTAGAGAATCAGGTAAAGTTGGATGTCATGTATGATGGTAAGGTTTTGCCTGTAGATTTCCGTCTGGATATTCTTGTAGAAGATAAAGTCATAGTCGAACTGAAGTCTGTGGCAGAAATGAAAGATGTCTTTCATAAGCAATTGCTTACGTATTTGCGTGTGGCGAAGAAGCATCTTGGAATATTGGTCAATTTTTCCACCACAGATATACGAAAATCAATCTTCCGTAAAGTCAATGGATATACTCCCATGGATTGAAAGCTTTTCTTAGTCCCCACTGATTTATTGTTTTCTTAAGTCCCACAGATTTCACAGATTTTTACAGATTTAGTTTCTTTATCATAAAGATCTGTGTTAATCTGTGAAATCTGTGGGACTAAAATATATCAATTTGCGGGATTAAATATATCAATCTGTGGGGTTAAAACATTAAATCCATTAGAAAAACAAAGAATCTGCGGGCAAAAATGAAAATAACCCACTGAAAATTTGGTGGTTTCACAAAATAATCGTAACTTTGCAGCCGTTTAATCAAAAAGACAAAAAAGAATATATCGAATAGTTAATGAAAAATGACAAAATGAAAAATCAGTACCGCGTAAACGAACAGATTCGTGCACGCGACGTGAGAGTAGTGAGTGATGGTGGAGCAGAAGTGATGCCAGCACGTAAGGCGTTGGAGTTGGCACGTCAGCAAGAGCTTGACTTAGTCGAGATATCTCCTAATGCGCAACCACCAGTTTGCCGTATAGTTGACTATTCTAAATTCCTTTACCAGCAGAAGAAGCATGCAAAGGAAATGAAGCAGAAGCAGGTAAAGGTGGAGACCAAGGAAATCCGTTTCGGACCTCAGACCGATGAGCACGACTATCAGTTCAAGCTCAAGCACGCTAAAGAGTTCCTCAACGAGGGTAACAAGGTTCGTGCATACGTTTTCTTCCGTGGTCGCTCTATTCTCTTCAAGGAGCAGGGTGAGGTTCTTCTTCTCCGTTTCGCCAATGATTTGGAAGAGTACGGAAAGGTGGAGCAGATGCCAAAGCTTGAAGGTAAGAAGATGTTCCTCTACATGAGTCCTAAGAAGGCTGGTACTGCTAAGAAGAGCCAGCAGAAGATGGACCGTGAGAAGCGAGAGGCTGAAGCTAAGGCTGCTGCAGATGCTGAGCGTGCTGCTAATGCTGAGAAGAATAGCTTGCTCGCCAATGCTAAAGGCGGCGATACCCTGAAGAAGCTCGCAGAAGGAACAGAGGATTAAGAAAAAAAGATGCGTAACGCCCTGGTATATGCGTTGCCATCGCTATAATAAATAACAATTTAAAATTAAAAGTAAAAATGCCAAAAGTAAAGACAAATTCCGGTGCAAAGAAGAGATTCCGTTTCACCGGTACAGGTAAGATTAAGAGACATCATGCTTACCACAGTCACATCTTGACTAAGAAGACAAAGAAGCAGAAGAGAAATCTCCTTGGTGAGACTCTCGTAGACCGTTCAAACTTGAAGCAGGTTCGCGACTTGCTCTGCCTTCCGTTAATTATTAACTTTTTAGTCGAACTTTTAAAGAAAAAAAATTATGCCAAGATCAGTAAATCACGTTGCATCTAAAGCAAAAAGAACAAGAATCTTGAAGCTCACTAAGGGTTACTATGGAGCTCGCAAGAATGTATGGACAGTAGCTAAGAACACTTGGGAGAAGGGTCTTACCTACGCTTATCGCGATCGTCGTAACAAGAAGCGCACATTCCGCGCATTGTGGATCCAGCGTATCAACGCTGCTGCTCGCCTCGATGGTATGAGCTACAGCCAGTTGATGGGTGCTCTGCACAAGGCTGGTATCGAGATTAACCGTAAGTAGTTACTATCGTCAGTACGTTTGTTGTAATGGGAGTGTCGGGAGTTCTGACGCAATATGTTATACGAGAAAGGAAAGGAAAAGAAAAATGATGTCTGTATTTCAAGATTCGGTATTTTTCGGGGTGCTGCTTAGTTTGGCATCTTACAGCATTGGTCTGGCTTTGAAAATTAAGACGGGTTGGTCTTTTGATGAATCCTCTTTTGATATCTATCGTGTTGGTAATTGTGGTTCTGTTGATAACAGGTGTCAGCTACTCTTCGTATAATGCCAGCGCCAATAGTATCAGTTTCCTTCTCACCCGGCAACCATATGTCTTGCTGTGCCTTTGTATCAGCAGGTGGAACTATTGAAGCGTAATTATAAGGCAGTGCTGATAGGAATCTCGTCGGGTGTGCTTGCCAGTTTGTGCTCTGTATTGATTCTGGCAATACTTTTTTTCATTTTGATCATGCCGCTTATGTCACGTTCTTGCCAAAGTCAATCACGACGGCGATAGGTATTGGTGTGGCAGAAGAGTTGGGTGGACATGTCTCTGTATCGGTAGTAGTCATTATCATTACAGGAGTGTTGGGAAATATCTTTGCTGAGGTCTTCCTTAAACTGTTGCGTATAGAAGAACCAATTGCCAGGGGTATAGCCATAGGTTGTTCGTCTCATGCACTTGGTACAGTCAAGGCCATGGAAATGGGAACGATAGAAGGTGCTATGAGCAGCCTCTCTATTGTAGTATGTGGTGTGATGACCGTTATAGGTGCTTCTATCTTTGCCTTGTTCTTGTAGGGTAAGTTGGTGGTGAGTACACGAAGGGAACTTTTGGTGTGCATTATTTCTTAAATAGCCTTAACTTCTCACATGTGAAATGGCATAAAGCAATAAGATGGGAATTTTTTTCGTTATATAGATAATGAAAAAGATTAAAGCTATATTTTATATAATATGTGTAGTCTTCGGACTGATGACAGCCTCGTGTGTAGATGATGACAGTTTTACAACATCTGCAAGTGATGTGCTGTCTTTTTTCCGTGGATACGTTGAGTCTGGACACAACATTCTCTAACGTACCTACACCTACTAAGACCATGTGGGTTTATAATCGCGCGGGCAAAGGTATCAGATGTCAGTCTGTGCGACTGGAAAGTGGTAATCAGAATGGTTTCAGAGTCAATGTAGATGGTACTTATCTTGGACAGACTTCTGGTTTTCAGACTCAGGATGTGGAAATACGCAAGGGAGATAGTATCAGGGTGTTTGTTGAGCTTACTTCCAAATTACAGCATACTGATGCGCCCAATCTGGTAGAAGACAATCTGATATTCCTGCTTGAGAGTGGTGTGCAACAGAAGGTGAACCTCAATGCATATTCCTGGGATGCCGAGTTTTTGAAAGATAAGATAATTGCCAAGGGGGTAAACGAAGTCTTTTCGAATCAGGGAAACCGATTGTCGTATATGGAGGCATCAAGGTAGACAGTACTGCCACATTGACAATCAAGCCGTGTGAAACTTTATTTTCATGAGAATGCCGGACTTGATGTATATGGAACACTGAAGATAGAAGGTGAAAAAGGCAACGAGGTTTTGTTGAGGGGAGACCGCATCGACAATATGTTTGACTATCTGCCTTACGACCGTACTCCGGTCAGTGGCAAGGCTTGCGACTTCGAAGTTCCTCGGTTGGAAACAAAATTCAGTTTGCAGATATCCATAGTGCGTATAATGGTATAATGGTTGATTCTTGTCATGACGAGACTGTCTCAAAATTGTCAAAATTAGAACTGTTGCAGTCTACTATTCATAATTGCCAGGGATATGGAGTCATGGTAGACTCTGCTGCCATTGTCAAGATAGAGAATTGTCAGATATCCAATACGCTGAATCATTGTCTTTATGTCTATGGCGGTTCGGTAACTATGAATTATACAACCTTGGCTCAGTTCTATCCATTTGATTCTCGCCGTAAGTCGGCATTAGGATTCAAGGCGCCTGTATATCAGTTGGATGTAACCAACTCTCTTGTCACGGGCTATGCTGATGATGAAGTGGTATGGACGCCAGTAGAGGAACAACCTCTGAAAGCTAACTTCAGTTACAGTGTATTGCGTACAGTGGAGATGAATGACAAAGATAAGGAAAAGTGTCCTGATGTAGTCTTTGGTGACAGTATTCTCTATGAGAAAGGTGATTCTATAGAGCGTGAAGGTAAGTACATTTTTTCTTCGGAAAAGAACATTTCGTGAAATTTGATACAGATAATTTAGTATATGACTTCCGTCTTCTAAGTAAGTCGGCAGCTGTGGGATGGGCAAATCCTAAGTCATCGGCACCTGATAGAGACGGCACAGAACGAGAACAAGAAAAACCTGATGCGGGTTGTTATCAGCATCGGGAAAAGGCAGAAGAAAGCGAAAGCGGCAAATAACGGAAATTGGCAAAGGAAAGGACATATATGCAGAACTTGCTATATAAGAGCAAAGGGTTGGCTACGAGATGGCTAACCCTTATTGCTTTTGTTTTCGTTTGTCTTTTGACACATGCCCAAAGCGCCCAACCCACAACAAGCAAAAAGATGCAGAGCTATTGGGTAAGGCTTTGGAATACTTCTCTTCCCAGAAATATCATGAGTGTCTGCTTATCCTACAGGGACTGGATAAGCAATATCGTCTGAACCCTCGTTATAAAGCATATTTGGGAGTATGCTATTATTACGAGTGGGACTATGAGAATGCCGTAAAACATCTGACTGTCGCAATTCCCAAGTTGGTGAACTTCGCACCCCATGAGCGTTCTTTTTACTATTGGGCCTTGGCTGAGAGCTATTTAATCTCGGGCATTACGAGAAAGCTGTACCTTGCTATAAAGATATGCTCAAACTGTGCTATGAAAAAGAGCGTGCCGAGGCATATTACCGTTTAGGTTTCTGCTTTCTGTTTGGCGAAGACTGGGCTGATGCATGGAGCAACTTTATGCAGCCCAGAACTGTTTTCGTAAATATCGGCCAGGCGAAGAACCGGCTCGTATGGCTCAGATAGGAAATATGCTGAAGGCACTGAATGGCAAAGTGGCAGGCGAGGCCTTAGTGCATATTGGCATCAACAAAGCTAAAGGGAAGTAAGTCCTTGATGCTTTCAAATACATAGATGCCCTCTGTGCCGTATAGCAAGATGCGTACAGGTCGCTGGTAACGGTCTTCTATCTCGAGTACTACTTGTCGGCAGGCACCGCAAGGTGATATGGGCGACTTCAGCAATCCATTGACATTTCTTGCGGCTATGGCAAGGGTTGTGATAGGCTGATCGGGATGATTGGCCTGTGCGGCAAATATGGCTGTACGCTCTGCACACAGTCCAGAGGGGAATGCTGCATTCTCCTGATTAGCTCCAATAACAACATTTCCGTTTTCTAACAAGCAGGCTGCTCCTACGTGAAAGTTGCTGTATCGTGCATATGAATTATTTGTTGCGTCAATGGCTTTTTGTACCAATGCTTGTTCTGCAGGGGGCAGTTCGTCGGGTTGTACCAATAGATAATTGATGGCTGTTGTCAGTTTTTTCATATCAGTTTTCTCGTTTAATGGTTACTTAAAGGATTTTTATCTTTATTTGGTATAGAAATCTATGACGCGGCTGATAGCCTGTTGGCAGACTGGGCAGAACTCAGGATTCTGATTGGTTCTCATGCGGCAGTCTTGTGTGCCTCGGTATACGCCTTTGAGGCTGTAGCCAGCTCCTTCGTAGACGCCTACTTTGGTCATCACGTCTTTGGCTTTGCGTGATAGTGGGGTAGGAATAGGCGTGCCAGCTTGATCAGGTTTTCCCATTTTCCTTTGAAATCGACCAGTGTTGTGATGTTCGATTCCCATGGTTCCACATCGTGTGGATACATCGGAATGGCCTCGTCCTCGTATGCGTATTCATCAGCCAGTCCGGCAAAAGAATGTCCGAACTCATGTACTACTACGGGTTTGAACCATTCGTTGTGGGTCATTGAGAGATTGTAGGAGTTCAGAATTCCGCCTCCACCATATTTCTCAGTATTTACTAATATAATAATGTGTTCGTAGGGAGTGCCGGCAAGCCAGTTGTGTACATCTTTGAGATGGAGTGTGGTAAGATATCTGTCACTGTAGAACGTATCGAAATGTGAACTGAGTGCAGTGTTCTTCCAGATGCCTTTGGATGGCTCGCTTGTTCCGCTTTCTTCTGAATCCGACTTGACGGCTATGATGTTAAACATGTCTTTCTTGCTTTTGAATGGTTCGTGCGCAAACAATGCATCGGTAGCTGTCTGTGCATCTTTAATGAACAGTCCCATTTCTTCCTGCTTGTAGCCTTCTGCCAGATAGGCAATATGGATGCAATTGGTGGTGTCGGCTGCTTGATGAAGTGTTACAAAGGGAGTTGGATTCTCGCCTTTGTGTCTTATCAGGATGTCGTCGGGCACGATCTGATGGGTGAGTGTACTCATGATTTCGCGACGGTTGTTGCGCAGGTCGATGGTTACATCAATCGTGTCTTTAGGCATGGGTACTAAGAAAATGTTCTCGAAACTCTTGGTCTGCGTTTTGGCTTCTGGGTAGGTGAGCCATTCCTGAAAGAGTGTAGAGAAGGAATTGCGATAGATTATATTGCCGGATTGATGGTCGCGGACCGTGATTTGCCCATTACCTTCCATTGGCAATTGTTGAGCCGATGCCTCTTCCCATACCATCGTGGCATGACATTGAGCTCGTCGACTGCAATCATCTGCTTTTTGTGAGTTGCCGGCAAAGATATAGTCGATTCGTAGAGTTTTATCTACGAAGTATTTGCCAAAGTCCTGTGCACTTGTGATGCCTGGCATCATTGTGAGGATTATGAGAAGTGTCAATATGCTTCTTTTTTTCATCAGACTGTCTTGTTATTTTTGTTTATTTTTTATCTTACTTTCAACTGTGCGCCCGGACGGATTTGGTAGTCCGAGACAGATGGTTCATCTTGTACAGGTACTTCAGACGTATGCCGTATTTTGTGAGATGGTGTACATGCTCTCACCGGCATTACTGTATGAGGACGGCGCTTGTACTGTTTGGGTGCCTTTTTGCGTTTCTTCTTCAGATAGATGACGTCGCCCTTTGTGCAGAATGGCCTTCTTGTCTCTTTCGTTGTATTTTTGCCAACTTTCGCCAACTGATGTTCACTTCTCTTCCTATGCTTTTGAAGGTATCGCCTTCACGAGCATAAAGATAATAGTTGTCGTTGAAAATATGTATGGGGTGTAATGTCCCTTCTGCATTGATGGGAACATCTGTTCCGCTGTGAGTTGCCATAAAGCGGTCGTAGCTTTTGGCTTTGTCATAGTCTTGTAGCCTGTAAAGTTCTATGATTTGAATGAGTTTGTTGGCATATTGGGGATTAGTGGCATAACCGCACGACTTAAGTCCATGAGCCCATCCTTTGTAATCTGTGGTGTTGAGACTGAAAAGGCGTGAATAACGAGGTTGCTTGGCCAAAAAACGGCTGTGGTCTTCATAACTCTCCTTGGCATCCTGATACACTCTGAAGCATTCGCCGCGTGTGTCGTCATCGTGGTATTGGGTAGGACCAGTCCAGTTATGGCATTTGATGCCAAAGTGGTTGTTACCTTGTCTTGCGAGATCGCTCTGTCCAGCTCGGCTCTCAAAGAGTCCCCTGGGCAAGAGTGATACTTGCGGGTATGTGGTAACGGAGCATCTGCTCGATGGCAAGATCCTTATACTGGTTGATATATGTCTGATAGCTTTGATTCCATTTCATTTGTGCGCTACTGGTGGCGCACATAAGTAGCATGGCGAAGCTTATGATATGTTTACGTATGCAGTTCATATTGCAAAAATATAAAAAAAATACGGATAACAGGTGTTTTTTTAAGTATTTTTCACTAACTTTGCACAGCAAAGAACCAAAAGGCAACTATAGTGACAAAAATTATCATTTCTTTGGGATCTAATACGTTTCCCGAGCAACATATAGAACTGGTTGCTGCTGCCTCTGAAGAAGAGGTCTTCATCGCGCAATGCCTGTACGAAGGGGCCGTCTACCAATACATCGATTTGGCGGAGGAGTTCCAGCTGCTCGGGATTCTTCACGAGGTTTTCGAAGAGATAGCCCGTAAAGCACCAGATACTCTTGCTGCTCTGCTCCCTGATGGCGCGTGCCAGCTCGGCAAAGCCCTTTGCCTGAAACATAGGGTCGCCGCCCGAGAAGGTGACGTTGGCGAAGGGGTCGCTCATGATTTCCTTCATCAGCTCGTCGGTAGAGGTCATCGTGCCGTGGCTGATGTCCCACGACTGCGGATTATGGCAGCCCGGACAATGGTTGGGGCATCCCGCACAATAAATGGATGTGCGGAAGCCCGGACCGTCTACCATCGTATCATGTACGATGCTTAATACGCTAATCATTTTTACTTTTCTCCTCCGATATGGGTTACTCGGTCGTGGAGCTCGGCAAGCTTGCCGCTGTTCCAGCGGTCTGTAGTACCTACCAGATAACCGGTGATGCGCTGCAGCTTGTCTATGTGGTGGCTGCCGCACTTAGGACAAACCTCGAGGTGGGCGTCAGCATTCTCGTAGCCGCAGTCGAGACAGCGGTTGCGGTTGTGGTTTACTGAGCCGTAACCCATGTTGTACTTATCCATCATGTCTACCACGCTCTCGATAACAGAAGGGTTGTGGGTAGCATCGCCGTCAATCTCTACATAGAAGATGTGGCCGCCACGGGTCAGGTCGTGGTATGGAGCCTCGACCTGTGCCTTCTTCAGGGCTGTACACTTATAGTATACAGGCACGTGGTTAGAGTTGGTATAATAGTCGCGGTCTGTAACGCCAGGGATGACGCCAAACTGCTTTCTGTCCTTCTTAGTGAACTTACCGCTCAATCCCTCGGCTGGAGTAGCCAGGATAGAGTAGTTGTGATGATACTGCTCGCTGAACTCGTTGGCACGGTCGCGCATGTAGGTAACAATCTTCAGTCCCAGCTCCTGTGCCTTCTCGCTCTCGCCGTGGTGCTTGCCGATGAGGGCAACCAGGCATTCTGCCAATCCGATGAAGCCGATACCCAGGGTTCCGTGGTTGATGACGCTCTCGATGGTCTCTTCCGGCTTCAGGTTTTCTGCGCCTACCCAGAGATACTTCATGAGCAGAGGGAACTGCTTGGCCATCGCCGTCTTCTGGAACTGGAAGCGCTCGTCGAGCTGCTTGGCTGTGATGTCGAGGATATTGTCGAGCTTGGCAAAGAACATGTCGATGCGCTGCTTTTCGTTTTCGATGCCCATGCACTCAATGGCGAGCTTCACGATGTTGATGGTAGAGAAGCTCAGGTTACCGCGGGCGATGCTGGTCTTCTCGCCCCAGCGGTCTTCGAACACGCGGGTACGGCAGCCCATGGTTGCAATCTCCCACTTGTAGCGCTCCGGATCATCAGCACGCCACTTCTCGTTCTGGTTGAAGGTGGCGTCGAGGTTCAGGAAGTTAGGGAAGAAACGGCGGGCTGTTACCTTGCACGCCAGCTTGTAGAGGTCGTAGTTTCTGTCCTCAGGCAGATAGTTTACGCCTCTCTTCTTCTTCCATATCTGGATAGGGAAGATGGCTGTTTCGCCATTGCCTACGCCCTGATAGGTGCTCTGCAGGATTTCGCGCATGATGCAGCGGCCCTCGGCGCTGGTATCGGTACCGTAGTTGATGCTTGAGAATACTACCTGGTTACCGCCGCGGCTGTGGATGGTGTTCATGTTGTGGATGAATGCCTCCATCGCCTGATGCACGCGGTTCACGGTCTTGTTGATGGCGTGCTGCTCCAGGCGTTCGCGGCCCTGCAGTCCGTCGAGCGGCTTCTCTATGTAGTCGTCGATAGGCGCATCATAGAGGTTGCTCAGGTCTTCGCCTGTCAGCTTCTCCAGGTTCTTCACCTCTTCCTGGTACGACATGCGTACGTATGGAGCCAGATAGAAGTCGAAGGCTGGGATGGCCTGGCCGCCGTGCATCTCGTTCTGGCAGGTCTCGAGAGAGATACAAGCCAGCACGGCTGCGGTCTCGATGCGCTTGGCAGGACGGCTTGAACCGTGACCGGCTGTGAAACCGTGGTTCAGAATCACGTCGAGCGGATGCTGCACGCAGGTGAGACTCTTGGTAGGGTAATAGTCCTTATCGTGAATATGTATATAGTTGTGCATGACGGCGTCGCGTACATCCTCAGAGAGGAGGTAGTCGTCGACGAATGGTTTGGTGGTTTCTGAAGCGAACTTCATCATCATGCCGGCTGGCGTATCAGCATTCATGTTGGCGTTTTCACGGGTGATGTCGTTGTTCTTGGCATTGACGATGCTCATGAACACGTCGCGTGTCTTCGCCTTGCGGGCGATGTTACGCTGGTTGCGGTATGCGATATACTTCTGGGCAACATCTTTGCGGGCACTCTTCATGAGTTCCAGCTCGATGGCGTCCTGAATGGCCTCAACGCTCATCTGGCTCTTGCCACGATAAGAGATGTGGTCAGTTATCTGCTCGATAAGAGTGGTATCTTCACCCTTGTCGGTATGCAACATGGCCTTGCGAATGGCTGCCATGATTTTCTGTTCGTTGAATCCAACGATGCGTCCGTCACGCTTTACTACTGTCTGGATCATTTTAGTATTACTTTTACGATTGATGTTTAAATTACTTAGTATTAAGTCCTTATGACTTGAAGAGGTAGATATGTACCTCCTTTTGACATTGCAAAGATATAAAATATTTCTGAAAGTAATTACTTTTGGATAACTTTTTTATCGTTAAAAAATATTAAGTTGCTGATAATCAGCAGGAAATGAAAAAGTTTTGGAAAACTTTGACAAATTTCTGTTTTCCGAAACGTTTAAGTTGTTATCTATCAGCGTGTTGCGCATTTTGTGCGCTTGTGTGCGTTTTTCCCCTTGTTGTCTGTGTGCCGTGCAGGGGGTGGAAATGAAAATCGCCGCAACGCCCGTGTATAGGGCATTGCGGCGATTCGGGGGTGATTATTTTGCTTGTCGCTTATAGTCGAGCGCAGCTCCGATGGCGGTGCAGAATTCCGAGTATTTCGGTATCCTGAACCTCACTCCGTAGAGTTTCTCCATGGCTGGGAACACCTCGCGGCATTGCGGCAGCAGGGTGAGGTTGCCGATGAGCACGAAATCCTTGATGCCCGATTCGAGCGATGAGAGGATGGTAGCCGAACCTATCGACTGCAGCACCATCCAGATGAGTCCCATGGCGATGTCTTCGCGCGAAGCGTTGGCCTTGGCGTTGCTGAAGAGCGATGCGGTGGCGTTCATCGGGAGTCCGGGCAGAGGCTTGGCGCTGATATCGCCTATCAGCAGGTTTATCTTGCTCACGTCGCCGTCCTTGGCGAGGTTGATGATCTGCTTGATGTCATCGGTCTTGAGCATGATGCGGCTCAGTCCTGCCAGGGTTCCGCCGCCTATGCCGATGCCTCCGATGTGCCTTATCTCGTTGTCATCGCATTTTACGAGCGATGTACCGGTTCCCATGCTCACCACGATCATGCGGTCGAGCTTGCTCTCATATCGGGCGCCCAGTCCGTCGGCCACGAACTCCTCGCTCTTCGAGGTAGGCAGTCCGTAGATGGGCTCGTCGATATAGGCTGAACCTACGCCTGTGAGCATCACCTGTTCTACATCGCTCAGCGCAATCTTGTTGTCGTGAAGATACTTGCCGAAGGCTCCGTAGAGCGAGGTGATAGGGTCGGTGGCCTTGATGCGGATGGGGCTTACCACCACGCCGCTTTCATCGATGCCCACAATCTTGGTCGTAGAGATGCCTACGTCGATTCCTATAACAATCTTTTTCATTCCTTTATATATATAATAATGTGTATTTTCGCAGATGATGCCCCTCTAGAGCACGCCCATCTTGCAGAAGGTGATGAGCACGGCGTAGCCCACTAGTATGCTCAGGATGCCCACCGTGAGTCCTGCCTTCACCATGTCGCTCTGCTGGATAAGGCCGGTAGAGTAGGCGATGGCGTTAGGAGGGGTTGAGATAGGCAGCGACATGGCGCAGCTGGCCGATACCGCTACTCCGATGAGGATGGTAGAGGTGCCGCCGATGGTATTGAGCTTGTCGCCCATGCCGGCGCATACCACCGTGAGGATTGGGATGAGCAGGGCAGCGGTGGCGGTGTTAGAGATGAAGTTGCTCAGGATGAAGCATACCAGTCCGGATACGATCATGATGACCAGCGGATTGAATTCTGCAAACGGAATGCTCTTCACGGCTGCCTCGGCAAGACCGGTGCCGTTCATCGCCAATCCGAGGGCGAATCCGCCTGCCACCATCCAGATGACAGCCCAGTCAATCTCCTTCAGGTCCTTGGCTGTAATCACTCCCGTAAGGGCGAATACGGCGATAGGGAGCATGGCCACGGTGTTGGCGTTGATGCCCAGCTGCTTGCCGAATACCCAGAGTACGATGGTTACGAGGAAGGTGACGGCCACTACCGTGGTGCGCCAGTTGTGCTGCATGTTGCCCTCGATGTTGAGCTCGATGGTCTTGGCAGAGAACGGGAACATCTTGCGTATGATGATCCATGCCATCACGAGCATGATGAGCACCATAGGGGCCATGATCAGCATCCAATCGCCGAAGCTGATGCCCAGGTTGAGTCCTGTTGGGTCGTTCAATACCTTGAAGGCGAAGGCGTTAGGCGGTGTTCCGATAGGGGTTCCCATACCGCCCAGATTGGCTCCGATGGGTATGGCCATGGTGAGCGCCACGCGGCCCTTGCCCGAAGGCGGCAATGATTTGAACACCGGTGTGAGAAAGGTGAGCATCATGGCGGCGGTGGCTGTATTTGAGATGAACATCGAGAAGATGCCGGTGATGAGCATGAAACCCAGCAGCACGTTCTCAGAACGCTTGCCGAATGGCGCAATCAGGGCCTTCGCCATCATCACGTCGAGTCCGCTCTTGGTAGCGGCTATGGCAAGTACGAAACCGCCCAGGAAGAGGATGATGGTAGGGTCGGCGAAGCACGCCATCACACCCTGATAGTCGAGCAGCTTGCCCATCTCTGCCTCCGAGCCTTGCATTATCTTAAAGGCGGAGTCGCTGACGAAGAACAGCAGCACGAACTTGATTGACGGACAGGGTAACTTCGGTTCTGTTGACGGTGACTCTCCTGCTGCCATGCGTTATACAGAGTGCCGCCTCTCCAAGATGGGTGAGCACATCATGGATGACCTCGACAAGGAAACGGTTGATATGATCAACAACTTCGATGACACCCTGCAGGAACCTACCGTGATGCCTACCAAGATTCCTAATCTTCTGGTAAATGGTGGTAACGGTATTGCAGTAGGTATGGCTACCAATATGCCTACCCACAACCTGGGTGAGGTAATTGACGGTTGCTGTGCATATATCGATAATCCTGACATCGACACCGATGGATTGATGCAGTATATCCCTGCTCCTGACTTCCCAACCGGTGCTACCATCTATGGTATCCAGGGAGTGAAGGATGCATACGAAACGGGTCGAGGCAGAATCGTGGTTCGTGCCACTGCTGAGATTGAAAGTGGTGAAAACCATGATAAGATTGTTATCACCGAGATTCCTTATGGTGTTAACAAAGAGCAGCTCGTGATGGCTATTGCTGACCTTGCCAAGGAAGGCAGAGTAGATGGCATTGCTAATGTAAACGATGAGTCTGGCCGTCAGGGTATGCGTATCGTGGTTGATGTGAAGCGTGATGCCAATGCTAATGTTCTTTTGAACAAACTCTTCAAGTTGACAGCTCTTCAGAGTTCATTCTCAGTGAATTGCATCGCTCTTGTTAATGGCCGTCCACGTCTCTTGAGCTTGAAGGAGTGCGTGAAGTATTTCGTAGAACATCGTCATGATGTTACGATCCGTCGTACTCAGTTCGAATTGAAGAAGGCTCAGGAGCGTGCTCATATCCTCGAGGGCTTGATCATTGCCTGCGACAATATCGACGAGGTGGTACATATTATCCGAGCCAGCAAGACTCCTTCTGATGCTCAGCGCAACTTGGAGAAGCGCTTCGAACTCGATGAACTGCAGAGTAAGGCTATTGTGGATATGCGCCTCAGCCAGTTGACAGGCTTGCGTCTGGAGCAGTTGCACAACGAGTTCAATGAGTTGATGAAGACCATCGACTACTTGAACCAGATTCTGAACGATCCTGAACTTTGCAAGAAGGTGATGAAGGACGAACTCAACGAGGTGAAAGAGAAGTATGGTGACGCACGCCGCACCATGATCAAGCCAGACGACCACGAGTTCAATCCAGAAGATTTCTATCCAAACGACCCAGTGGTTATCACCGTGAGTCATCTCGGATATATCAAGCGCACCCCATTGTCAGAGTTCCGTGAGCAGGCTCGTGGTGGAGTAGGTTCTAAGGGTGCCCGTACCCGTGATAAGGACTTCACCGAGTATATCTATCCTGCTACCATGCACCAGACCATGCTGTTCTTCACCAAGAAGGGCCGCTGCTACTGGTTGAAGTGTTACGAGATTCCTGAGGGCGACCGTAATTCCAAGGGTCGTGCCATCCAGAACCTCCTCAACATCGAGAGCGATGACCAGGTGAATGCATTCCTCCGCTTGAAGGGATTAAATGATGCAGAGTTCATCAACAACCATTATGTAGTCTTCGCTACCAAGAATGGTACCGTGAAGAAGACCTGTCTGGAGGCATATTCCTCGTCCACGTGCCAATGGTGTGATTGCTATCAACATCGTAGAGGGCGATGAGGTGGTAGATGTTCGTCTGACAAATGGTCATAACGAGCTGATTATTGCCAACCGCAATGGTCGTGCTGTCCGTTTCGACGAGAACGAGATCCGTACAATGGGCCGTACGTCTACCGGTGTTCGTGGTATGCGCCTCGATGAGGGTAATGATGCTGTAGTAGGTATGATTGTTGTCAACGATCCTGAGAAGGAAACCGTGATGGTAGTGAGCGAGCAGGGTTATGGTAAGCGTTCTGATGTACTCGATTACCGCGTTACCAAGCGTGGCGGTAAGGGTGTGAAGACCCTGAATATTACCGACAAGACCGGTCGACTGGTAGCTATCAAGAACGTAACCGATGAAAACGACCTGATGATCATCAACCAGAGTGGTATCGTGATTCGTCTTGCCGTAGCTGATTGCCGCGTCATGGGTCGTGCTACTCAGGGTGTACGCCTCATCAATCTGGCTAAGAAGAATGATGTCATTGCCAGCGTATGCAAGGTGATGAGTTCAGAGCTCGAGGCTTCTGTAGAAGAGGAGAGCCGTTCTGCCTGGGCTAAGAAGAGCGAGGAGATAGAGAATGATACCGTAGGTGCCAAGACTGCTGAAGAGGCTGCTGAGGCTCATCTCGCTGACGAAGCATCTGGAGCAGATGATACCGATTCGGACAACGTAGATTTCGAATAAAAGAAAAGACGCGTAAAAATAAATAACAACAACTTTTAAACTCATTAAGAAAAATGAAAAAGTTTTTAGTAGCTGCAATGATGGTACTAGGTGCCACATCAGCATTCGCAGGCGACAGTGACGCTCTCAAGGCTGTCATGAAGGCTAAGTCTTATGCCGAGGCTGAGGCTTTGGTTAAGCAGAATTTGGGTCAGATGGCTAACGATGCAGAGAAGGCAAAGGCTTACAACAAGCTTGTTGATCTCGGAATGAAGGCTTTCAACGACCAGCAGAGCATCCAGCAGACCAATCAGATCATGAAGAAGAACGACCCGGTTGACGAGGCTGCTATGTCTGAGGGCGCATACAATGCATTGATCAATGCTATTGAGTGCTACAAGTACGACCAGCTTCCTAACGCTAAGGGTAAGGTTGCTCCTAAGTTTAACAACAACGCTAGCCGTGTATGGGGTGCTCGCGTTCAGCTCGTTAATGCGGGTCAGACTGCAGCCCAGAACAATAAGGCTGATGAGGTATTGAAGTATTGGGGTGCATTCCTAGATACAGACAATGAGCCTCTCTTCGCTTCTGTAGACCAGAAGCAGAAGGATGGCGAGAAGGAGTATATCGGTCAGGTTGCTCTCTTTGCAGCCCGTTATGCATACCAGGCTAAGGATGCTGCCCGTTGCGAGAAGTATTGCGACATCGCCATGAAGAGTGAGAAGGAGGCTAAGGATGCCCTCAACCTCAAGCTCTATGTAATGAAGGACGGCTTGAAGACTCACGAGGATTCTCTTGCCTATGTTAACAAGCTCAAGGATATCTTTGCAAAGGACGAGACCAATGATGTTGTTCTCGATGGTTTGAACTCTATGTACT
>VOFE01001815.1_pt1 | contig 19583 bp, 28 predicted proteins | sample 5384071 | NCBI WGS metagenome assembly VOFE01 (sample SAMN12384724, study PRJNA508395) | human gut metagenome | isolation source: healthy gut D | host: Homo sapiens
GCTCGGAGAAGGAGTTCGAGTGGGTGCGGCGTCTGCTTGAAAATCAGCAGGACGTCGAAGCGGACGACTATATCCATTCGCTCAAGGTCGATATGTTCGACGACGAGGTTTTCGTCTTTACACCCAAAGGGCAAGGTCATTTCCCTGCCCGCAGGCTCCACGCCCATCGACTTTGCCTACGCCATTCACTCTGCTGTCGGCAACTCCATGATCGGCGCGAAGGTCAATAACCGCATTGCAAGCTACGATGCGCCGCTGCACAACGGCGATATCGTCGAGATTTTAACGTCGAAGTCCGCCAAAGGCCCGAGCCGCGACTGGCTCAACATCTGCCGGTCGAATCAGGCGCGCATTAAAATCAAGCAGTGGTTCAAGCGCGAAAAGCGCGAGGAGAACATTGTGCGCGGCAAGGCCAGCTTTGAGGCCGAACTGCGTCACGCCGGCGTTGACCCCGATATTCTGCAGAACGCCGAGATCCTGCCGGTCATTCTCAAAAAGGTCAGCTTTGAATGCCTGGACGATATGTATGCCGCCATCGGGTACGGCGGTCTGACCGCTGCGAAGGCTGTGGGCCGCATCCGCGATGATCTGACCAAGGCAACCCGGACGCTGGCACCCAAGCCGTTGGCGCGGCAGGGGACGCCTGCCGTCAATTCCTCCGGCGTTATTGTCGAGGACATCGGCCCCGGCGACGAGATCATCGGCTTGCAGGGCGTACGGGTGGAGCAGGTGCTGCTTACCCATGTCCATTACGATCATATCAGGCGGTAGACGATATTCAGGAGGCCACTGGGGCTGAGCTGCTGGTTCCTCGGCTGGAGGAGCCTTTCGCGATCCCCTGCGCAATCTTTTGAGAAGGAAGTGCGATCTGCAGGCGGATCGCCTGCTGGACGACGGCGATACCGTGGAAGCGGGGGCTCTGTCCTTTCAGGTGATGCTTACCCCCGGACATACGGCGGGAGTTGCTGCTATATTGGCGAGGGCGTGATTTTCGCCGGGGACACCTTGTTTGCCGGGGATGTGGGCCGTACCGATCTGCCCAGCGGCTCACAGGAGGCGTTGGAGCGGTCCCTGGCGGATCTGGCGACGCTGCCCGGCGGTTACCGGTTTATCCCGGTCACGGCCCTGATACCACCCTGGGCGGGAGCGCCGTCTGAATCCCTATGTGAGGGAAAAGTATGGAAAGGTTTCGGGAAGGATGACGTCAACCCATGCTGTTGCTGATCGAGGGGCATGAGTACCGGTTTGAGATGGAAAATCTGTCTTAGGCTGTTTGTTCCCCGGGAAAAAATTATCGTCGGACAGAGGAAGAAGCCTTTTCCCGGGAGGAGGCGGGCATTACCGCGGTGACCCGTCTGTCGGGGGAAAACGGGGCCTTCCATATCCGTTGTGAGCTGTATCTGGAGGATTTCCGGGAAGCGGCCGAGGACCGGGTCGTTCCCGTACCGGGAAACGGAGGACTGGTGTGAGCTGCGCATGGCGCAGCTGCTTTACTCCCTGTTCGTCCGTCTGTTCGGCTATGCTCACGACTGGGGCATCGTTACCGGCGTGCGGCCCGTCAAGCTGCTGCGCCGTCTGACGGAGGAACAGGGCGCCAGGCGGCGGACGCCTTCTTTCGGGAACAGCTGCTGGTGCTGGACAACAAACGCGCCCTGAGCCGGGAGACCCTGGCTCATGAGAACCAGGTGCTGGCGCTGTCCCGACCGGATTCCTTCAGCTTGTATCTGTCCATCCCTTTTGTCCCACCCGCTGCGACTATTGCTCCTTTGTTTCCCAGACGGTAGTGCGGGCAGCCAAGCTGATTCCGGAATATGTCCGGCTGCTGGCGCGGGAGGTGGCCCAGACCGGCGCCATTGCCAAAAGCGTTGGGACTGCGGCTGGAGACTGTCTATTTCGGCGGCGGCACGCCACTACCCTGACGGCGGAGCAGCTGGATATTCTGCTGCGGGCGGTGGAGGAGCATTTCGATCTGTCCGCCATCCGGGAATACACCGTGGAGGCAGGCCGTCCTGATACGGTAACGGAGGAGAAGTTCCGCGTGCTGCGTGCCCACGGGGTTTCCCGCATCAGCATCAATCCCCAGACGCTGCAGGATGCCGTACTCCAGTCCATCGGCCGCCGCCATACCGCCGGGCAGTTTACGACGCCTTTGACCTGGCGCGGCGGTGCGGCTTCGACCATATCAACACCGATCTCATCAGCCAGGCCTGCCCGGCGATACCGCCGACGGCTTTTCCATAGCCTGGACGGCATAATTTCCCTTGAACCGGAAAGCTTATAACGGTACACGCCCTCGCCATGAAGCGCGCCTCCAATCTGGTGGTGCAGCGGCGCGCCGTATCGGAACAGGCGGAGGCTTATGACTCCGCCCGGCGCATGGTGGCGTATACTGCCCGGCGGCTGCCGGAGGCGGGATATCACCCCTACTATCTGTACCGGCAGGCCGGTGCGCGGGCAATCAGGAGAATACCGGATGGTGCGGCCCGGAAAGGAAGGGCTGTACAACGTCTATATCATGGATGAGACCCATACCATTCTGGCCTGCGGGGCGGGGGCGGTGACCAAGCTCAAGCAGCCGGGCGGCGAGTATATCGAACGCATCTTCAATTACAAATTTCCATACGAATATAACGCGCGATTTGACCAAATGACAGCGCGGAAGGATCGGGTGAAGACCTTTTATGAAGAAAATCCCGCCCAAACGGGACCTGAAACGGGAGGAAATTGACCGGCTGGCCCGGAAAATCCGGAGGGGCTTATCGCCGGTGAGCATCAGCGGTATTTTGCCGATGTGGAGGCGCTGGCGCGTTCGCTGTTGACGAAGCCCGGCCCCGGGGGGCTGGTCATGCTGTCGGGGCCCTCCTCCTCCGGCAAGACGACCACGGCCCGGTTTCTCAGCGCCCGGCTGCGGGAGCAGGGATCGTGGACACGCATGTGGTTTCCCTGGACGATTTCTACCGGGGGCGGCAGCGGGGCTCCCCGGCTGGAGGACGGGAGCTACGATTACAGGCGCTGGAGGCCCTGGATCTGGATCAGCTGCAGACCTGCCTGGGGGCTGATCGATCAGGGACGCACGCGAATCCCCGCTTCGATTTCGTCACCAGTAGGCCTTCGCCGGAGCAGGCGGGGTGGCTCTGGAGACAGATTCCCTGGTTATTTTTGAGGGCATCCACGCTATCAATCCTCTGTTCGAAGAGCATCTGCCTCAGGAGCGGATGGCGAAAATTTATGTCAATACTCTTACCTCTATATACGACGGCGATCATAAGCTGCTGGCTTGTGGCGCAGCATCCGCCTGGTACGGCGAATTCTGCGGGACGAGCGTTTCCGTGACTGTTCCGCGGCCAATACCCTGCTGATGTGGCCCCAAGTGGTCCGGGGAGAGCCGCTATATTTTTCCTTATGTGGACACAGTGGATTATGTGATTGACACCACTCATGCCTGCGAGCCCCTGCCTTTTCGCCGGGGAAATCGTCCTGGCGCTGACGATGGCGGAGGCCACTCTGCCGGAGGGCAGCGCCGCCGGGAAGCGGCCGCCGCCCTGAAGGAGGCGATGGGGGCGTTTGTTCCCCTGCCTTTATCCTTTTGCCGCGGCGCTCTCTGCTGCGGGAATTTATAGGGATTGAACGGTCTTGAGGCGTCTGCCGGACCTTTTGGGGAACGGTTGAACAAATCGTCCCGATACGCTATAATATGGAATAGACCACCGGATCTTTTGGGAGGAACGGCGGATCGGCAAATCTCGAATGACCCGAAGGAGCGATAGATATGGCAACCTTTGAGGATGTAGTGAACAAGGCCAAAAGCGCGGCGGAAACCGCGGAAAGAAGACCTCGGATTTTTGGAGGTCGCCCGGCTGAAAATGGACGCCGCCGAGACGGAAAAGGAGCTTTCCTATACAATGGAGGGCCTGGGCCGTCTGCTTTACGATGAAAAAAAAGACGGGGAGGACCGCTCCTCTCAAATGGGAGGACGGCTTCCGCCGGGCGGGAGCTGCATGCGCGGCTGAATGAGCTGCGGGATCAGATCTGCCGGGTGCAGAAAGCGGCGCGCTGCCGTCAGTGCGGTACCGCCAATCCCGAGGATGCGGCCTATTGCAAAAAGTGCGGAGCGCGGCTGGAGCAGTAACGGAGGGGCCGGGACGGCTGTAACGGTCCGGCCCTTTTTCCCTTAGGTGAGAAAGGGAGGAGACGGCATGGCGATTCCGTTGAGCTGGTATGAGGAAACTGCCGCGGCCCTGGGCGGAGTCTGGCCGCGGCGGGACGCCCCCGTCCGCAGACGGCTCTGGTCCTGGGCTCCGGGCTGGGAGGGCTGGAACGGAAGCGGAGGAGGCGGTGACGGTTCTTATGAGGCGCTGCCCCGTATGCCCCATCCGGCGGTGGGAGGACACGCGGGCACGCTGACCTGCGGCCGGCTCTCCGGACAAGAGGTGGCCGTGCTCTCCGGCCGGATTCACGGCTATGAGGGCTATACCATGGAGGAAACGGCGTATGCCGTCGGGTACTGCGGCTGTTGGGCGTGCGGACCCTGGTGCTGACTAACGCGGCGGGGCGGTGAATCCCTCCTTCCAGCCGGGAGAGCTGATGCTGATCACGGATCATATCAAGCTGACCGCCGACAGTCCGGCGCGGGGGAGATCCCTTGCATTTTCGGCCCGCGGTTTCCCGATATGTCCCGAATATATACGCCCCGTCTGCAGGAGCTGGCGCGCTCCTGCGCCCGGGAGGCGGGATTGTCCTCCGGGAGGGGTGTGCTATTTTATATGGCCGGACCGCAATATGAAACGCCGGCGGAGATCCGCGCCGTCAGGGCGCTGGGCGGCGACGCCGTGGGGATGTCCACGGTGGCGGAGGCTATCGCCGCCGCCCAAAGCGGGATGGAGGTCGTGGCTTTGTCTTGCCTGACCAATATGGCGGCGGGGATGGTTCCGGAACATACACTGAAGCATGGAGAAGTACAGCAGACCGCCGCTGTTTCAGCGGAAGGATTCCGCTGTCTGCTGCGCCGCCTGCTGGCGGAGCTGTAAGCGTCGCTGCTGGCGGCGCTGCTGGCGGGGGAAACTTCACGGGAGAGGAAGGAATCCGATTGGGAAACAGAAAAGCAGAGCTTTGTCCAAGGCGCCCTGATCTTGTCCGTGGCCGTTATGATTTCCAAAGTCGTGGGGGCTTTGTTCAAAATTCCGCTTCAGATGATGAGCCAGGTGGCTTTCGGCTATTTCAATACGGCCTATGAGATTTATGTCCCTATCTCCACCATCGCCATGGCGGGGCTTCCTGTTGCGGTATCCCGCATGGTGTCGGAGAGCGTCACGCTCAAGCGCTACCGCGATAGTGCGCATGGTGTACCGGGTGGCGGTCAAAACCTTTTTGATTACCGGCAGCGTGGGGGCACTGCTCATGTTTGTGGTGTCTTTCTTTTACACCCGCATGATCAACGTCCCCGGCGCCTTGTATTCCATGCTGGTGATGAGCCCCACCATCTTTTTCTGCTGTCTGGTATCCGCTCACCGGGGCCTGTATGAGGGGACCCGGAATATGGCGCCGACCGCCGTTTCTCAGGTGATCGAGGCGGTGGGCAAGCTGGTGCTGGGGCTGACGGCCGCCTACGGCGCTTTGCTATACGGCCGCTGGCAGTTCAGCCAGGGAAGCCCGTATTCGGCACCGTGGCCGCCGACGCCGCCGAAGCGGACGTGCTGTCGTATCCTTTTGTGGCGGCGGGAGCCATGCTGGGGGTGACCCTGGGGTCCTTTTTTTCGCCCTGGTGTATATGATTTTCCGGCACCGGAAATACGGAACCGGTCTGCAGGTGAGCCGGGAGGAATATGCCGCTTCGCCGCGGCCCCCGCTCCTCCAAGGCGATTTTTCGCGCCCTGATGGCCATCGCCATTCCCGTGGCGCTGGGGTCTCTGGCTACCCAGGTGACCAATCTGATCGACGCCGTGTCCCTGCAATGGTGCCTGAAAACCGTCATCTCCGAATCCGGCGATGTGGTGCGGGGATGTATGAGGGGCTGTTCGATTCCGGCCTTCAGGCGGATCAGTTCCAGTCCTGGCTGGTGGGGATGCGGGGCACCGCCCTGACCTATGTCAATCTGGTGCCCAACTTTACCCTGACCTTCGGGATCAGTTCCTGCCGGTCATCACGGCGGCCTGGGTGTCCAGGACCGCCGCCAGCTGAAAAGCACGGTGGAATCGGTGCTGCGTATCACGCTGCTCATCGCCCTGCCGGCGGGGGTGGGGCTGACCGTACTGTCCGGTCCGCTGATGAATATGATCTATGGCGCTTCCGAGGCCGCCGTGGCGGCCCGATTTTGAAGATCTTGGGACTGTCCACTGCCTTTATCTGCCTGATCGCGCCTATCAATTCCATCCTGCAGGCCGTGGGCCGGGCAGATATTCCGGTGAAGGTGGTGCTGGCGGGCGGAGTCATCAAGCTGATCCTGAATCTGCTTTTGATTCGCAATCCCGGCATCAATATTCTGGGGTCCGCCTACAGCACTCTGGCGTGCTACCTGGTGATGGTGGGCATCAGCCTGGTGGCCCTGCGCCGGGCGGTGGGGGTGCGGATGCGCTGGAGGACGGTTTTATCAAGCCTTTACTTTCCTCCCTGTGCTGCGGGCGGCGGCCTGGTCCGCCAACGGATTGCTGTCGCTGGCGATTCCGGATAAATTGGCCACGCTGCTGAGCGTGGTGATTGCCGTCGCTGTGTACCTGTTGGCCCTGCTGTTGATGCGTGCGTTAACAAAAAACCGACGTTTTGATGTTGCCAAAAGGACAAAAAATTGCGCAAATACTTGAAAAACATCATTGGATGGGGTAAGATAAGAGTGATTCTAGGAAATCTAAAGGAGAGCGGGGACGAAGATGGTGGATTTTGCGCCCAAGGATCGCTACGCCATCGACGACCTTTTGGAGATTATCCGTCTGCTTCGTTCTCCGGAGGGATGTCCCTGGGATCGGGAACAGGATCATAAAAGCATCCGCTCCAATTTTTTGGAGGAAACCCACGAGGCGCTGGAAGCCATCGAGCGGGAGGATCCCGAGCTGCTTAAGGAGGAGCTGGGCGACGTTCTGATGCAGGTGGTGTTCCATGCCTGTATCGAGGAGGAGCGGCAGTCCTTCACTTTTGAGGATGTGGTGGACGGCGTATGCCGCAAGCTGGTGATACGGCATCCCCATGTGTTCTCTTCTGTACAGGCGGACGATACGGAACAGGTGCTGAAGAATTGGGACGCCATCAAGCGGGAAACCAAGGGAGATGCTTCTCAAACCGACCTGCTCCGCAGTCTGCCCCGCAGCCTGCCCGCGCTGATGCGGGCGGTCAAGGTACAGACTCGCGCCAAACGCGTTGGCTTCGATTGGCCCGATGTGACCGGAGCTATGGAGTCGCTGGAAAGCGAAACCGCCGAATTGAAAAAGAGGCGGCGGCGGCCGGGGATCCTGCCGCCGTGGAAGAAGAATTGGGCGATCTGCTCTTTTCCGCCGTCAACGTTTCCCGGTTCCTGCATACCGACGCCGAGCAGGCCCTCACCGGCGCCACTGACAAATTTATCCGTCGGTTCTCCGTAGTGGAACGGCTGGCCGGAGAGAACGGACTGGATATGACAGCGGCTTCAGCAGAGCAGTTGGATGAACTGTGGAATCGGGCGAAACAGGAAGAGCGCCACCCCTGACCGGCTTGTGGCCGTTAGCGTTGTCCATGCGCGGTTTACCCGCTGGTGTATAAAATCTGTGGAGGTAAAGAACATGAACAAAGTCGAATTGGTTGCTTCTGTTGCCGAAAAAGCCGGCCTTGCTAAGAAAGACGCGGAAAAGGCGGTTGCCGCTGTGCTGGAATCCATTGTGAGCACGGTTGCCAGCGGAACAAGGTCCAGCTGGTTGGCTTCGGTACCTTTGAGGTCCGTGAGCGCAGCGAGAGAACCGGCCGGAATCCCCGCACCAAGGAAGCCATCGTGATCCCCGCTTCCAAGCAGCCTGTCTTCAAGGCTGGCAAGTCCTTCAAGGACGCTGTGGCGAAGTAAACAGCGCTTAAGCGAAAAAAGCCGTCCGGACAGGGCGGCTTTTCTTTTGTAGCCATTGTACACCGAGGAGGGAATGGATGATGCTGCGCCTGCTGCTGGGCCGTTCCGGCTTTGGTAAAACCTATACGGTCCTGAACCGCCTGGAGGAATTGGCCCGACTGGAAGAGCCCGGCCTGCTGATCCTGCTGGTGCCGGAGCAGTTTTCTTTGCAAGCGAACGGGCTTTGCTGGAACGGCTGGGCCCCCGCCTGGCTGGTGCGGTGCAGGTGTGGAGTTTTACCCGTTTGTCGGATGCCGTTACCCGTGAATTGGGCGGACGGGCCGGGCGGCGAATGGACGATGCGACCCGCGCCATGCTGATGAGTGCTGCTCTGGAGCAGGTGGCCGACCGGCTCATCCTCTACCGGCGGCAGGCTGGCGACCCGAGTATGTCGGGAAATGTTGTCGGCTTTGATGGAATTTCGCCAATGCGCCATCGGTCCCCGGCAGCTGGAGCAGGCGGCTGAGGCATTGGAGGAGGATTCTCTCAAACATAAGCTGCAGGATCTTTCCCTGATCCTGGGGGCTTATGAGGCGCTGATCGCTTCCTCCTATGTCGATCCGCTGGATGACCTGTCGGTGCTGGCTGACCGGCTGCCGGAAAGCCGTCTGTTTGACGGAGCGCGGGTGTTTGTGGATTCGTTTAAAGGCTTTACCGGCCAGGGCTGCGGGTGCTGGGGGATCCTTCGCCGTGCCCGGGAGGTGACGGTGACGCTGTGCACCGACTCGCCCACCGATCATACCGGCGGTTTCGGCTTGTTTGCCCCCGTTTCCGCCACGGCGGAGCGTCTGCGCGATCTGGCGGAAAAGAACGGCGTACCGGTGGCAAAGGCGGAGCTGCTGTCCCGCAATTACCGCAGTGAAAACGAAGCGCTGCGCGTAATAGAAGCTAAACTGCTTCCGTGCACAGGCGGAGGAAGCGGACATCCCGCCGATGGGTGACGGTAGCCGCCTGCGCGGATATTTACGCGGAATGCGCTTTTGCCGCCCGGGAGATCCACCGCCTTCTGCGCACGCAGGGGGATATTTCCGGGACTTTGCAATGGTGGTGCGTTCCACCGCCGATTACGAGGGTGTGCTGGACGCCGCTCTGGAAAAAGGCGGGGATCGCCTATTATATGGATCGGAGGGAGGACCTGCTGTCCGATTCTCTTCCGGTACTGGCGCTGTCCGCTCTGCGGGCGGCGGAGCGTTGGGGAGAAGGAGGATATCCTCCGTTTGCTGAAAACCGGGCTGACCGGATGCTCTCCCGCTCTTTGTCTTTATTGGAAAACTATGTCTTTTATGGCGCATCAACGGCAAAAAAATGGCGGGAGGAGGGACCGGGAATCCCGACGGTCTGTCTGCGCCGTCGGATGCATCCACCGTCCGAAAGCTGGCGCACCTCAACCGGCTGCGGCTGCGGACGATACGGCCTTTGGAACGGCTGCGGGCCGCTCTGTATCCGGGACGCGGGCATATCGGCGGGCGTGAATTTGCCGGTGCGGTGTATGCCTACCTGACCGACGTGCAGGCGGCACGGCTGGTGCGGCTGCAGGCGGCCCGGCTGCAGGGACGCGGAGAGGGCCCCTGGCCCAACGGATGGGCCGGGTATGGGATCTGATGATGGAGCTGCTGGATCGTATGGCCGAGGCGCTGCGGGACAGCCGCCGATTCCCCGCCGGGCGTTATGCCGAGCTGCTCCGCCTGGGATTGGATACCGCTGATCTGGGCGATATTCCCCAGACGCTGGATGCGGTACAGGTGGGGGCGGCGGACCATCCGGTTTTCGGCTCCTCAAACGGTGCTGGTGCTGGGAGCCAATGAAGGGTATTCCCCGCACTCCGGAGGGCGGTGGTCTCCTCAGCGACCGGGAGCGCTTTACGCGCCTCATCGACTGCGGTCTTCCGATTGCGGATACCGCCGACCGGGAGGCCGCCGAGGAACGGTTTTACGCCTATATGGCGCTTTCCGCCCCCTCCCGTCGGCTGGTGGTCAGTTATCTGACAGGGGACGCCTCCGGCCAGAGATTGATGCCGTCGTCGTTGGTGGAAACCGTGACAGGAGTACTTCCCCACTGCCGCTTGGCGCTTTCTGCCGGAAGAGCATCCGAGGAAGCGGAAACGGAGGCGGAGGCTTTTGAGGCCGCGGCGGCGTTGTGGAGGAAGGAAACGACGGAGGCGCCTCGCTGCGGGCCTCTGTTCGAATCCGGCGGATCGGAAACAGGACGCAGCGGCTTTTCCAGTCGGTATCGGGTATTGGAACGGGCGGGGATGACGGACCGGCGGCCTTTCATTCCGAGGAAATGGCGGGGCGTTTTTTGGCAAAGAGATGCGGCTCTCCCCTCTCGGGTGGAGGCGTATCATCTTTGCCGTTATGCCTATTTTTGCCGCTATGGACTGTGGGCGAAGGCTCGCCGTCCCGCCGATCTGGATGCGCTGGAATTTGGCACCCTGGCCCACTATGATGGAGCGGACGGTTCCCGGTTATGTGCGGGAGGATTTCGCCGGGTGGACCGGAACCGGGTGGAGGCGGACGCCCATGCCGCCATTGACCGGTATGTGGAGGAACGCATGGGCGGCGCAGAGGATAAAAGCAACCGTTTCCGCTATCTGCTGACCCGCCTGCACCGTATCTGCGCCGCCCTGCTGTGGCAGGTGGTGCGGAGCTGCGCCAGAGCCGCTTTCGCCCCGTGGATTACGAGCTGACCATCGGGCATCCCGACGGTGCGGAGGAGGAAGGGGTGCGCCCTCTGACGTTGGCCCTGCCCGACGGCGCCCGGATCAGCGTGCAGGGAAGGTAGACCGGGTGGATGTATACCGGGAAAACGGCCGCACATATCTTCGCGTGGTGGATTATAAGACCGGCGCCAAGCAATTCGATTTATCCCAGGTGGCCGAGGGACTGAATCTTCAAATGCTGATTTATCTCATGGCTATTTGGGAAAACGGCGGAGAACGGTACGGCCCGGTCACTCCCGCCGGCGTCTTGTATCTGCCGGCCCGGCTTCCCCGGTATCGGTAAGCCGTGATGCGCAGGGCGAGGAACTGGAGGAGGCCCGACCCGGGCTATGCGCATGAACGGCCTGCTGCTGGACGACCCTGCCGTGATCGAGGCGATGGAGCCGGCGCGGCCGGACTGTTCATCCCTGCGAAGAAGAACGCCAAAGGGAGTTCGATCGATATTCCAGCTTTGGCGACGCTGGGGCAGTTTGGCCTGATCAAGCAGAGGATCGAAAACTCCTGACGCAGATGGCCGCTACCCTGAGAAAGGGGGATATCGCGGCAGTCCCCGCCGCCGGAGAGGCGGACGCCTGCGCCTATTGCGATTACCGGGCGGTCTGCGGAAGGGGAACAGGAGGATCCGGTTCGTTATATCGCCTCCCGGGATCGCGCCGAGCTGCTGCATGAGTGGGAAGAGAAACAGGACCGTCCATAAAAGTAGGGAGGGCCGGGAGGATGGCGGCCCTCCCCAAAGTAAGGAGGAGTAAGAATGAGAGGGATTTGTGTATTCCATAACAGCTGAGGCTGTTAACGCTATTATTGGGAGGAAACCGATTCGTTGACAGTGGAACGAGAGACGGCGGGAAAAGCGGGGGAAGGTGACTATATGTCCTTCCGCGTCCACAATAGACAGGGGCAGTTCCGGCAGCAGTTTTTGATGGTTTCGATAAACAGGTTGCTTTCCGTGCCCGGAGAGCCGCTGACAAGATGGACGGCGCCGGTCTTGCTGGCGTGGACGGCGGCTGTTAAAGCCGGCTCGTTGTTAAAATAGACGGTCATTTCCGCTCCCAATGAGCCGGACACGTCATACAGCTTTTGCAGGGCGTTGGCGGTGGGGAAACCAATCCTTCCGGTAGTATACTTACCACCTGGACGCCAACACCGTAAGTTTTGGCGATTTCGGCCCCTGCCAGGATCAGGCGCTTCGGCACGAAGGCTGATCGGTTACGCAAACCAATACGCTGGCCGGTTTTTCCTTGTTCAAGTTTTCCTGACCTCCTTTCTGTTTGCTTGAGTATATGATACAGGAAGGTTATGTAAGAACCATAAACAAAAGATGTACAACTTATGAATTCTTACTTTCGCTTTGATTTGTGAAAAATGCTGTATTTTGAGTGGAAGAGATGGTTTTCACCATTGCATCAGCCCTGTTTTTGTAGTATACTGGTCCAGGGCCTTTATGTTGTATATTCGATTATCTGGGAAGGCCCTTGGACCTAGAGAATCCCTTGGATTCTCCCTCTACCTTTAGGGATACACTGTGCCAGGGCCTTTATGTTGTATATTCGATTATCTGGGAAGGCCCTGGACTTAGAGAATCCCTTGGATTCTCCCTCTACCTTTAGGGATACACTGTGCCAGGGCCTTTATGTTGTATATTCGATTATCTGGGAAGGCCCTGGACCTAGAGAATCCCTTGGATTCTCCCTCTACCTTTAGGGATACACTGTGCCAAGGCCTTTATGTTGTATGGCTTGACCATGTGAGTAGGCCCCTTTACACTTTGGGAGGATGGTTCTTTCCCCGACGGGTATCTTTTATCATACGACGTCGGCGGATAGAATATAGGCGGGTATGGCGGAATTGGCAGACGCGCAGGATTTAGGATCCTGTGCCGCAAGGCGTGCAGGTTCGATCCCTGTTACCCGCACCAAAAAAAGAAACGACAATTTTCGAAAGTAAGTTGTCGTTTCTTTTTTGTTCTTTTCTACTCTTCTCTTTTCGTTCTTCTCTCTTCTCTAACTCATCCTCCGCGACTTTTTCCAGATAAGAGATAAAAGAGAAAAGACAAGAGAATCGGTAGCTTTGCTCCGCAAAGCGTTGAAATATTATGACATCCGTGCTATGATTCAAACAGAGGTGATAACAAATGAACAGCCCGTTACTCAATAAATCTCTTGACTTTGCAACACGGGTGGTATTGTTTTACGAGGAGTTTTCTAAAACGAAAAAGATACAACAATTGCAAAGCAGTTACTTCGTTCCGCTACAAGTGTTGGTGCGAATATAAACGAAGCCATATACGGAAACAGCAAAGCGGATTTTATATCCAAATTACATATTTCTCTTAAAGAAACAGGTGAAAGTTTATATTGGCTCACACTTCTGAAAAGAACAAATCTGATAGATTATAACTTTGATGAACTCCTTTTCTCTTGCAGAAGAAATCAAGCGAATGCTGATTTCTTCGCTTAATACGGCAAAAGGAAAACAAATGAAAATTCTTTTTACCGCCTTCAAAGGCGTTCACAACACCTCTTTTCAGTTAGTAGATCAAACGGGAGCGAATTATATTTTATTAACCAATAGTTTTCAAGGATTGGAAAATGACATTTCCTTTATCAGTAGCGATTATAGCACAGTGTATATGTTTGGCGTCGATAAGAAACTCATAGATAAAGTCAGAATCGAAACGTGTGCAAAGTACAATGATGAAACGGTATGTACAGATTTTAATGTACATTATTTAGAAACAATGCTGAGAAGTGTAAGGGGTCTCTTACACTATATCAGATAAACCGACCCGTTATTTATGTAATGCGGCGTATTATCATATGCTAAAGAAAAATCCGAATACAGTTTTCATTCATATTCCATCATTAAAGGGCATGAGTATTGAACTGAAGAATAAACTAATTAAAAATTTCAATGATATCTATTCCAACGAGCATTGTGAGAGTTCAAATTCATACGCGAAAACGGTAAAAATATCTTTTCGTAGCCTATAGACAGACTGAGTCCGGACGCAATTTTCGTTCCGGGCTCAGTTTTTGTCGCTTAAGCAAGACAACTCCTGGTTCTACCAGGGGTAGGTAAAAAGCCTAGGCAAATAAAACCTCCGTGCTACAGTCGAGATGGTTTGGCAGCCGCATCACGAAAGAGCAAGGAGGTTTTACATAACGTGAAAAATGAAGGGAAACACACAACACATTCCAGTTACCGGTGTGAATACCACGTGGTATTCGCACCAAAGTGCTCGGAGAAAAGTGATCTACAAAACATTAAGGGAAGATGTGATCGAGATCATAAAAAAGCTGTGCAAAGAGATGAAAGTGGAAATAATCGAAGGAGAGGCCTGCCCAGACCACATCCATCTTCTGGTGAGTATCCCACCGTATATGAGTATAGCACAGTTTGTGGGGGACGCTCAAGAGCAAAAAGCGCCCTGATGATCTTCGATAGGCACGCGAAGATGATAAGCCCAACAAGCATTACATTTGCAAAGATAAAGTATGGGAATACAGAAATACGGATATAAAAATATGTGCGCCAAATGTTAAAAGAACAACTTTCAATGGGATTGATAGCGGAGGATGATATGTAACCATGCAATAGCCGATAGCCGCTATACCCGCTATACATGATGAATAGTCAATTCAGATGCAGCTTACTACATTTCAGGTACAACCCGTGTGCGTGTTGCAAGAGTAACCGCACTACTCTATATCGGTTCAAGTCCACATCAAATATCACATTGGCATCTCTTTCGCTGCCTCATTACATCAAGAGACAATAAAAAGATCTTGTCCTGAAAACCCTGATTTTATCGGGGTTTTCGTTGTTTCAGGCGACAATATTCAGAGAGCTAAAATTGTGCATTTTACACCTTTGAAAATATTGATGGATACGATGAACTTAAAGCTTCCATCAGAGATGCGGGCGTGAGTCCTTATAGTTCGACCGGATATTATACCGATTCGGCGCCTACGCCGTCACGCTGACCGCCGTCGGCACCGCACAAAGCGGCGGCTACTGCGTGGTGAAGGTCGGCGCCGGTCCCCTCTATACTACCACGCTGCGGCCCGGCGAGACGCTGTCTTTACCCTGATCCCCGATACAACGGCGATCTATACCTTTACCGCCGTGTGGGGCAGCTATTCCGGTACGGCGAACATCACGCCGGATGGCACCATCGGAGAAAAGCAGCCGGATAACAGCACGGAGCCAGCCTGGCCCGCCCGCCGAGGATACAAACGCCACCTCCTCCGCGCTGCAGGACGAGACAACAGCGCCGCAGGAGACCACTGGGACCTCTTCTGCGCCGCAGGACGAAACAGCATAACGCTTACGCAAGCATATGGCGTCCGTGAATTTCATCATCCGGTCCGATCCTTCGCGGGACAAAAGACACAACGAGAGAAAGGGCATCGGGGAGCCACCGGGACGGTGTAACTAATAAATTTCCAGCAATTGACAATTAGTAAGATATAGTGTACAATTCACTTTAGTGGCACTACCATATGCGGATAGGCGGTTGATCCTCCATTATTTATGGAGGGACAAGACTTCTTTTCCCTCCTGAAGGGAGGGCTGCTGATGTACTTAACGTTGCAGGAGCTATTTCAATTCTGCGCGTTGATCACCGGTATCGTTACGCTGGTTTACCAGCTAACAAAAAAGAAGTAAGACCGCCAAGCTTTCAAGCGCCGGTCTTACTTCTGAAGAGGAAGGAGCAGCCGCCTATCGGTAGTGCCACCCTTTCTTTCTTATCTATTGTATGCGGAAATCGTCCGTTGTCAATGTGTCCGAACAAGTGCTTATTCTATCGCAGACCTCTCCTCTTGTCAAGAGAAAGATCCTGACGTTTTCCACAGGGATCAAATCGTGAGGAATACACGCTATTTCCATGGAATACCGCCTTCCTTTTTCCTATAATGGAAAGAAAGAAGCCGTCTTTGGCAGAGGAAGGGGACAGAAATATGAGGGTTTATGAAGGATCGGACCGTATACCGGCCAATGCCTGTTCGGCGACAGAGACGCGCGGGCCCGGATGTATCAGGAGATAGGGATGGCGCCTGTTCGCGGATGGGAAGGCGTCGACCGGGAATTTTGCGGCAGTTCGACCGAGATATGCTGGATTGGTGGTATTCCGGCCCCTGGATCGTCTATCCTGACGAAAAAAGCTATCAGGCGGCAAAAAAGAAGAAGCCGGACAGACGGCTTCTTCTTTTTACATATCCCGTGACGGGAATTATCCGATATTGTAAACCGGATCGAGCATCTTGAGCTCGTTGAACGTATCGATTTCCACGATATCGTTTTCCAAACAGGAGCGGACCTCGACCCTAGTGCTTCATACATACGCGCAGCGCTCTCATCCATCAGTACTTTTCCTTTCCTCGGCATTTTATAAACGTCGTCCAGGTCCTTTTCCATCTGCGCTCCATCCTTGGCATCCCAGTAGGAAATCCCGTACATATGATAGCAGTTGGTGCCGCCGATACAGAGTTCCTTGATGATATTTCCCTTGACCTGGAAGCACCAATCGTCGGTATAGTCGGTATAACGGCCCAGGTAATTGGAGGCATATTCGTATTTACGGATCAGTAAGGGATTATTCAATAGCAGATCCGCCTCACAGACATAGGCGTTTTTGCAGCAGGTTACGAGGCCACCCAGGCGGAAGAGATGTTATTGGCCTCATTGAAAAGCGGGTTTTTCTAAAAATCGGATAGCGGGATAGCGGTGCTTGAGCACCTCGAATTGCTCGCCCAGATAGCCGCGGACCAATACAATTTCCTGAATTCCCGCCGCCGTTACGGCGTCCAGCAGCGTTTCCACGATCCGTTTGCCGTGGACACGCACCAACGGCGGGCGTGTTGAGGGTGATCGGAACCATACGGGACCCAAAACCGGCGGCCAGCACGACCGCCCTTTTTGACGCGATAGGGTTACAGCGCCTCCAGTCCCTGACGGGTGATCTGCGTTTCTTTTTTTCGCATTGACTGCCACAAGGCCGAGGGACGTCAGTTCTGCCAAGGTTTTATTGACACTGCCCAACGATATTCCTGTTTTATCGGCGATAGCCCGCTGTGAAAGCTTGCGTCCGCCTTCCCGCTCGATAAAAACCAGGACCTCGAATTGTGTTTGTTAATATTCATAGTCAGTCCACTCCTTGGATTGTAACGGTCCATATGCGGATCCCGGCTCCAGTTTGTCTTCGTATGCTTCCGCCGATTGGGGCAGCGGCTGGAAAGGCATGGCGTTCAGGCATATTATATCATGAACGCCGCCCTATACTCTTCTATATCAACGCTCTGCGGCAGTGTTCCCGAGAAATGCTGCCGCATTTCTCCCGACCTTCATTGTACCATGAACGCCGCCTGACAGGGTTTTGTACTAACGCATACTAGCGGCGTTCTCGAGAAATGCTGCCGCATTTCTCCCGACCTTCATTGTACCATGAACGCCGCCTGATGGGTTTTGTACTAACGCATACTACCGTTCTCGAGAAATGCTGTCGCATTTCTCCCGACCTTCATTGTACTTTTCATGAACGCCGCCTGACAGGGTTTTGTACTAACGCATACTAGCGGCGTTCTCGAGAAATGCTGCCGCATTTCTCCCTGACCTTCATTGTACCATGACGTTGCCCAGCGCCCCAGGGCCTGAACACCAGCTGACGCTATGTTATGTAGCCCTGGGGGTGCCCTCTACCTGACACGTAGAGACCCTGGCCCGGTGAACTATAGGCGTAGAGGGAACTCCTCCGGTGCAGCGAAGCTGCAGGAGACCATTCCAGTCGACAGGAGCTCCAGACCCAGGGTCTTCCCCATCGTTTGTCCATAACGTAGAGACCCTGGGTCCAGTATACCACAGAGGAAAAGAACAGGTCAATAAATAGGAAAAGAGCGGATCCGGACGGATCGCTCATAACAAGGTGATGCGGCGGCCCTCCGTCTTCAGCAGGCCCTCCCGCTTCATCTTGCTCAGTTCCCGAGTCATAGCGCTGCGGTCCGCGCCCAGATAATCCGCCAAGGCTCGGTAGTTCAGCGGTAACGTGAAGGGAATCAGGCCGGTAAGCAGCCGCAGAAAGGAGAAATAAGCCAGCAGCTTTTGCCGCAGGGAGCGTTGGCTGAGCACATGGATATGCATGGCCATGGCCTGCGTTTTCCGGGCGGTGATGCGGAACAGGTTGTCCACCAGCTGACTGTGATGGGGACATGCGTTTTCGCACCGCTTGATGAGATGGGGATAGTCGATGAACATGATTTGGCATTCCGTATCCGCCTCCACCCAATAGGCCTGATTTTCCAGGGGAGAATAAACATTTCGCCGAACACATCGCCCTCCTCCAGCTCTTCCAGCCGGTTTTCCCGGCCTCAGCGTCCAGGGTGGACAGGTGAGCGCGGCCGACAGCAGGGTCCCCAGACGCACGGGAGAGGAAGAATAGGCCATGATCGTTTCCCGGCCCCGAAGGAGGAGCTCAGGGGATGGAAGCATTGCTCCATTTGCCGCTGCTGGGCTGGAGTGATACCGCTGAACAGAGACAAGCCATTCATTGTTTTATACCTCATATATAGAATATATAAAAAATAAAAAATACTATATCTAGTATTATATTTTAAAACTGTTGCAAATGCAACCGTTATATACAGAGAAATATGATACACTATCAGCGAACTGCAAAGAACGGACTGGCAATAAGGGCTGCCGACCGATAAAACAGGGGCATAATAAAGGAAAAAGAGGGAAAGGCAATGAAGATCATCAAGCGGAACGGTGCGGAGGTCGTCTTTGATCTATCCTAAGATTGAGGCAGCGGTTACCAAGGCGAACAATGCCGATGAGAACAGCCAATAGGGACCGCATGACCCCGAGCAAATACGGGAGATCGCCGTTTCGGTGGAGGAGCACTGCGCGCAGATGAACCGGGCCTTGTCCGTGGAGGAGATCCAGGACATGGTGGAACACCACATCATGGCCCACGGGGCATTGAGGTAGCCAAACGGTATATCCGTTACCGGTATACCCGAAACCTGGTGCGCCAGTCCAATACGACGGACGACCAGATTCTGTGCCTCATCGAGTGCAACAACGAGGAGGCCAAGCAGGAGAACTCCAACAAGAACCCGGTGGTGAACTCCACCCAGCGGGACTATATGGCCGGCGAGGTGTCCCGGGACATCACCAACCGCCTGCTGCTGCCCCGGGAGATCGTGGAGGCCCACGAGGAGGGCATCATCCACTTCCACGACACCGACTATTTCGCCCAGCACATGCACAACTGTGATTTGGTCAATTTGGAGGATATGCTGCAAAATGGGACGGTGATCACCGGTACGTTGATCGAAAAGCCGCACAGCTTCTCGACCGCCTGCAACATCGCGACCCAGATCATAGCTCAGGTGGCCAGCAACCAGTATGGAGGGCAAAGCATCAGCCTGGCGCACTTGGCCCCTTTGTCCAGATTTCCCGGGAGAAGATCCGCCGTCAGGTGATGGAGGAAGCGGCGGAGCTGGGCGGCAATCCCATCCGAGGCCGTGGTATCCCGCATCGTGGAGCGCCGCCTGCTAGACGAGGATACGCCGCGGGTGTGCAGACGATACAGTATCAGGTGGTCACACTGATGACCACAAACGGACAGGCTCCTTCGTTACCGTGTTCATGTATCTCAACGAGGCCAAGAACGAGCAGGAAAAAGCGGGATCTGGCCCTGATCATCGAGGAAGACCCTCAAGCAGCGTTACGAGGGGGTGAAGAATGAAGAAGGGGTCTGATCACCTGGCGTTCCCCAAGCTGATCTATGTGCTGGAGGAGGAC
>VOFE01000567.1_pt1 | contig 19454 bp, 34 predicted proteins | sample 5384071 | NCBI WGS metagenome assembly VOFE01 (sample SAMN12384724, study PRJNA508395) | human gut metagenome | isolation source: healthy gut D | host: Homo sapiens
GCGCAGACGGAATACCGTCAGGGGAAGCCCCAGCTCATTGTTAAAATTCCTTCCGTATACAACGTGTTGTATTTTTCTTTCAGCACAGAAGCGATAACCCTCCTTCGTGCTGGTCTTTCCCACGCTTCCCGTAATTCCCACCACGGAATGGAAAGCTGCTCAAGATAAAATTCCGCAATATCTTTCACAGCCTGCAGAGAAGACTCCACCACAATATAGGAAAGTCCGCTTCCGGCAGCACCCGCTGTGAGAGTGTTGCCAGCGCTCCCGCCTCCATGACCTGCGGATAAACTTATGGGCATCCACACGTTCCCCACAATGGGCACAAACAGACTCTCTTTTTTCCACCTTTCGGCTGTCTGTGGTGATCGCGGTGACTTCTGTATACATTTCGTCCGCCGGGCCGTAATAGGTTCCGCCGCAGACCCGGGCAATATTTTCCAAGGTAAGATTTTTCATAGTTTTTCCTGACTTTTTTACAATACTCCTGGGGAGCGATCTGCAAGGTTCCATTTTACCACGTAAGACTATCTGTCATATTTTTTCATAGATACCCGGATCAGCTCCTCACAGAGCGTGGATAATCCATGCCGAGAACTGCCGCCTCCTGCGGAATCAGGCTGGTAGGAGTCATCCCCTGAAGTGTATTTGCCTCCAGACAGTACATATCCCCGTTTTCCTTCATAAGAAAATCCAGACGTCCGTAGGCTTCAAGGCTGGCGCCCTGGCGCCCGCCTCCGCATGGCGCTGCATTTTTTCCGTCAGCTCCAAAGAAAGGTCTGCCGGACAGGTTTCAATGGTAGAACCGGCCTGGTATTTGTTTTTGTAATCATAGAATCCCTGAAGCGGAGCAATTTCGATGATCGGATAAGCTTTTCCGTCCACAACCGCTACTGAAAATTCACGTCCTTTTATATATTCCTCCACAACCACTTCATCCTCGTAGGAGTACGCATCTTTGAGCGCCTGCTCATACTCCTGCTGGTTATTTGCAATGTATACGCCGACGCTGGAGCCTCCGCAGCAGGTTTTTACCACTACGGAAATTCCATTCCAAGATCCGCCACATTGTTTGTCTGATCCTTCTTCGTCATGGACACCCCTTTGGGAGTGGGGGAACATGGTTCATATTGAAAATCTGTTTTGTAATTCCCTTATCCATCGCCATCGCGCTGCTCAGATAACCGGTTCCGGTGTATTTAATGCCCATCAGATCAAAGGCCGCCTGCACCTTTGCCGTCCCGCCGTTGGCTCCGTGCAGTCCCAAAATACCACATCCGCCTGCTCGCAGAGAGACAGTACGTTAGGACCAAAGAAATTCCTGCGGAAGCCTTAAGCTCCGCAATTTTTCGTCAAAGCCCTTTATGTAGTCAAACGCCGCCTCCACGTCATATTCCTCCGGAAACGGATTCTCCCGGTCCACATTCTCAATGCCGCAAAAAATATCCACAAGAATCGCCTGATGTCCTTTCTGTCTGAGCGCTGTGCAGATACCCCTTGCCGGACACACAGGAAATAGCGCGCTCTGTGCTGGTTCCGCCTGCCAATACCACAATCTTCATATTTTTTATCTCCTTTGATGTCTGTTAATAATACACCACAACCGGCGTTCCCACGTCTATGTTGCTGTAGATCACCTGCGCCTGCTCATAGGGCATATTCACGCAGCCGTGGAGCCCTCCCACTGATAAATATCGCCGCCGAACTCCGTTCTCCAGGACGCGTCATGAAGCCCCTACATTGCCCACAAAAGGAATCCAGAAGGTTACATCTATTTCGTAATCCTCCCCTGTCAGAACCGCCGGCGACTGCATGGCATCCACGGCAAAACACCCTTCCGGTGTCGCGCAGCCCTCCACATTGGGGTTTCCGGTTACCACGTAGGTGTCCACCAACGGTACGCCGTCCTTCCAGAAAAACGAGCCTCTGGTTTGTCAGATCGATCTCCACAAAAGGTGTATCCGATATCGTCGGTGTCGCGGCTTTTTGCCGTAGAGATAAACGGGCTTTCGCACGTTTACCTCCCCCCCCGTATCACAGCCTCCATAAGGCCGGTCGTCTCCGCCTCCTGATCGATCGCCCAGCCGTAATCTCCGCCGGACGCCAGCGTGATCTCCCGCCCGTCATAGGTGGTAAACTGTCTGCTGCATCCAAAGGTGTCATACCGGTAGCCCAGATCGTTGACATAGGCCGCAACCTTTGTGCGGTCCAGCACGCAGTCTCCGTTTTCATCTATTTTCAGCCAGTTTTTGATGACATTTCTGTCCACTGTTTCCTTTGCGGTCGCCAAAATCATATGTAATATACGCCTTTGTAAGCGCATTCATCTGCTGAAGATTTTTTGAAGACCGGCGTCATCCCGGTATACCGCTGGTTTTTTGTAGCATCCGGCCTCTTCCAGATTCACGCGGGAAGCGCCTGCCGTAATGGCGTTTGCCACGGCATCGAAGACCTTCCTTGGCTCCAGCGCGCTTCCTTCCTCCTCCGGCGCTATGGCAAAACCGTCCCCAGTCTCGTAAATGCGGGCGTCAACCGGTCTCTGTCATATTGGCGGTCTGCAGACAGTCAAGCCCCCAAAACCGCCGAGGAAAGCTTCTGTTCGTCATAGACAAACGAAGAAATCTCATAGGTTCTCGATTTTCCAAATTTCAGAAACCATCCTGCTGGCTCCTGCTCCCGCAGATACAGGTTCAAAAGCCCGTCCGGGCGGTAGGTCAGCCCCGCCTCCTGGGCGGTAATGCTCTCCACGCCATTGTGGCGGGTCTCCACTGCAAGAACATAGGAGCCCGCCTTGGCCGCAAGAAGCTCCTGCGCCTCCTCCACGGTTTTCAGTGAGCAGTCCATTTCTCCGATAACGATGGCCCCCGGCAGAAAATGACTGCTGAAATACCAGAAGTTGCCGTAGGCGCCTGCTGTCAGGATCACAAGCACAGCGATCACGCCCAGGACTGTTTTTCTTCCAACGCTCATATTTCGCACCTCGTATATCCCGGTGACTTCAGATCCCGCTGCTTCTTACTGCTCCAGAAGCTTCTCCACGCTTGCCAGCTTCACACAGAGCACAAACACCTTCACCGCCTCTGCAAGCTCTTCCTGGGACGGATAGGTGGGTGCAATACGGATATTGAGTCTTGAGGGTCTTTTCCATATGGATATGTTGCTCCGCCCCGGTCATGACCTCCTGCCTCTTTGCTTTCTGTACAATGGCTTTCGCGCATCCCGGCATGGAATCAAAGGAGATAAAATATCCGCCTGTGGGGTTTGGTCCACTCTCCGATTCCCAGTCCGTCAAGCTCGCGCTCCAGCGCATCCAGCACGATCTCAAATTTGGGGCGGATTATAGTTCGCATGTTTCTTCATATGCTCATGCAATCCGTTGATATCTTTGAAGAAACGTACATGACGAAGCTGGTTCAGCTTGTCGTGTCCGATGGTCTGTACCTGCATATAGTTGCGGAAGTCCTCCAGGTTTGCCCGGGAAGCTGCCACTGCTGCGATTCCGGAGCCGGGAAGCTCACCTTGGAGGTGGAGGTAAACTTATATACCAGATCCGGGTTTCCTGCTTTTACGCATTCTCCCAGAATTTCCTGCAGAAAATCCTGATTGTCATCATACAGATGGTGGATGCTGTATGCATTATCCCAGTAAATACGGAAATCCGGTGCTGCCGGTTTCAGTCTGGCGAAACGCTCCACAACGGTCTCTTTGGAGTAGGTGATACCCTGCGGATTGGAATATTTCGGCACGCACCAGATACCCTTGATCGCCTCGATCCTCGCTCACCAGCTTTTCCACCATATCCATGTCCGGGCCGTCCTCGTGCATGGGAACATTGATCATCTGGATTCCGAAAAACTCTGTGATCTTAAAATGACGGTCATATCCTGGAACAGGACAGAGGAATTTAACTTTATCTAGCTTGCACCACGGGGTATTACCCATTACTCCGTGAGTCATGGAACGGGAAATCGTATCATACATGACATTCAGGCTGGAGTTGCCGTAAATGATAATGTGATCCGGGTCAACCTCGGACATCTCGCCCAGAAGACGCTTTGCTTCCGGAATTCCGTCGATCACGCCGTAATTTCGGCAGTCCACGCCGGTTTCGCATTTCAGCTCAGCTCCGTCTGCCAGAACTTTCATCATTCCCATGGAGAGGTCAAGCTGATCCTTGCCGGGTTTTCCTCTGGACATATCAAGAGAAAGCCCCTTCGCCTGCACCTCTTTGTACTGGCCTCCAACTCATTTTTTAAAGAAAGTAACTCTTCCCTGCTCATTTCGCTGTATTTTTTCATGGTTTCCTCCTCGGCCGGATGACGGCATTACATATAATAAGGTATGTAAAGTACGGATGATACGGATTGCTCCGTGCTGCGCACTCACTATAATCCAATATATTTTAGTATGGTAAAATCCTGCTTGTCAAGCTATTTTAATTTTCCATAGTACATATCCCGGAAAATCCCTCCTTCTCCAGAAGCTCCCGGTAGTTTCCTCCTGTACGACAGCCCCTGATCCATCACAAGCACCTGATCGGAATTCTTCAATGTTGTAAGCCTGTGGGCAATGGACAGGACGGTCATGTGATTCTCATTTTTAAGGTTTCTATTTCCTGCTGGATCCGTCGCTCCGTAGTGTTGTCAAGCGCGGACGTCGCTTCATCCAAGATCAGAATCTGCGGCTTTCTCAGAAAAATCCGGGCAATGGCTATCCTCTGTCTCTGTCCGCCGGAAAGATTGCCGCCGCCCTCCGCGATCACGGTGTTCAGCTTTTGTGGCAGGCCGTTGACAAACTCTGCCAGCCCTGCCTTTTCTACCGCTGTTTCGATTTCCTCCGGCGCAGGTGTGCGCAAAAGACCATAGCAGATATTTTCCAGAATGGTTCCTGCCACCAAAAACGGCGTCTGGGGAACCAGGGCAATGAGCCCTGACAGCTCTTTTTCGGCTCAGGGTTTCGATATTTCTTCCATTGAGAAAAATCTCTCCCTCGCATTTTTCCAGCCTGCAGATCGCTTTTATCAAGGAAGATTTTCCGGGCAGCCGCTGGAACCTGCGATTCCCAAAAACATTCCTTTCTCAACTGACAGATCCAGATTTTTTATTACTTCTCTGTCATTCTTATAAGAAAACCGAAGACCCTGGATCTGAATTGCCAGATCTGTATCCGGCGCTTTTTGCCTTCCCGCCGGTCTGCACCTGATAAGAAAATCTCCCGGAAGTTCCGCCATCCGGAAAAAGTCCTCTGCCAGAACTGCGCTCTCTGCCAGTTCATCCAGAATCCTGTGCAGCTCCTCCAACGGCTTCAGAAGCTGGGAAAAGCAAAGGTAAGCGGTGAGCACCGCCCCCACACTGATAACCTGCTGCGTCGCCAGATAAGCAGATATCCCTATGAGCAGCACGGTAAAAGACCTCGTTCAAAAACTTCAAGCTGTCATACTTCGCCATCTGCTTGTGGTGCGTCATCTCTTTTTCCGCAGAAATTCAGACTTGTCCGCAAAACGCTTTCCTTCCAGGTCAACGCTGTCTGATCCGTATGACCTCAATTCCGTTCAGCAGCTCCACAATTCCGCCATCCATGGAAGCCTTTGTCTCCAAAAGCTCCACCCGGATCCCTTTCTGGGTTGTGATCTGCCAAAATACCACCGCAATCCCGATGGGGATCACCAAAAGTACGGGAAGTGCCAGAATGGCCGGCAAAGTGCCAAGAAACACAACGATCGCTGCTATGCTGTTAAAAACAGCCGGAGCCAGATCCATAAACACCAGCTTTTCCAGCTTTACGGTGCCTTCCAGACAACGGTTCAGCCTGCCGTGGATGTTTCCGGTCATATTTTCTTTGAAATAGGAAAGCGGCGCCCGCAAAGGGAATCCAGCACTACTCCCTGGCTTTTTTCTCCGTTCGGGTAGCTGCATTTTCCACCATGATCCTTCGCAAAATCTTAATGCCTTCATTCACAACATTCACGACGAGAATGAAAAGCAGCACCGGAACAATATTCCAGAATTTCATCTCTTCCTGTATCAGAATATCATCTGTGAGCCAGCCGATCGCCTTCGGTGTAACCTGGGACAGTGCAGCTGACACCGCCATTATGACAAGAATACCGGCAAAATTCTTCTTCTGTTTTTATCCAACAGACCATACAGCTTTCTGACGGTCTCTTTAAAGCCTGTGCGGTTCTCCATCGCTTTTTCCCCTTTTCTCTGCGGTCTTGCTTCTCTTATGAGAGCACTTGCAAAAAATTATACGCGAAAGCCACTTCCTCCGCAAGATTATCTTGCAGGTTGCGCCAAAATCCCCTATACTGATTATAATTACAGGTCATGTGTCAGATATCAGAAGCAGCTGCGTCAGGCTGGCATGACAAATATATAAAAACGAGGTACATCTTATGTGGATTGCAGACGGCTGGAAAGAATATGAAGTAATTGACACCTCCGGGGTGAAAAGCTGGAACGCTGGGGAAATATATCCTGGTTCGCCCGGACCCTCAGGTTATCTGGGATACCCCCGCACACACCGGGGCTGGAAAAAATGAACGGGCATTATCACAGAAGCAGCAGAGGCGGCGGGGAATGGGAATTTTTCAATCTCCCGGAGCAGTGGGACATCCACTACAAGGATCTCACCTTTCACCTGAAACCGTTCAGCTTTAAGCATACCGGACTGTTCCCGGAGCAGGCCGCCAACTGGGACTGGTTCGGCGCCAAAATCCGCGAGGCCGGCCGGCCCGTGAAGGTGCTGAACCTCTTCGCCTACACCGGCGGTGCTACCCTGGCTGCCGCAGCAGCCGGAGCCTCTGTCACCCACGTAGACGCCTCCAAGGGTATGGTGAGCTGGGCAAAAGAAAACGCCGCAGCTTCCGGACTGTCCGGCGCCCCCATCCGCTGGCTGGTAGATGACTGCGTGAAATTCGTGGAGCGTGAGATCCGCCGTGGCAATCATTACGATGCCATCATCATGGATCCGCCCTCCTACGGCCGCGGGCCCAAGGGAGAAATCTGGAAGATCGAGGACGCCATTCACCCGCTGGTAAAGCTCTGCGCAAAGCTTTTGAGCGACCAGCCCCTGTTTTTCCTGATCAACTCCTACACCACAGGGCTTGCTCCCGCGGTGCTCACCTATATGCTTGCAACCGAACTCAAAGATTTCCATGGACATGTGGACTCCCAGGAAATCGGCCTTCCGGTAAAGGAAAGCGGTCTGATTCTTCCTGCGGAGCTTTCCGGACGGTGGGAGGCTTAACTTTATGACAAAACCGGATATGAAAAAAAAGAATCCGTGCGATACGGCTGCGCCATCCTGGCTGCTGTTATCCTCGCTGTCAACATCAAAACCTTTGTCCGGGCAGGCGGCCTGTTTCCAGGCGGCTTTTCCGGTCTGACACTGCTTCTGCAAAATATTTTCTCGGAATTTATGGGTGTAGAAGTGCCATATTCGGTCTTTAACATCGGGCTGAACCTTATCCCGATCATCATCGGTCTCAAATTTGTGGGAGTGAAATTTACCCTGAGCTCCTGCTGCGTGGTATTTCTGTCCAGTTTCTCACGGATTTGATCCCGGTGCAGCCCATCACCTACGATACCCTTCTGGTAAGCATTTTCGGCGGTCTCATCAACGGCGCCGCCATCAGCCTGTGTCTCATCGGAAATACCAGCTCCGGCGGTACGGATATCATCGCTATTTATTTTTCCGAAAAAGCGGCAAAGATATCTGGAACATCATCCTGGCAGCCAATGCCCTGATGCTGGTCATCGCCGGTATTCTGTTCGGCTGGGACAGAGCGCTTTACTCCATTATTTTCCAGTTTACTTCCACACAGACTGTGCAGATGCTTCACCAGCGTTACAAAAACATACGCTGTTTATCATCACCAAAAGCCCAAAGAAGTATATCAGGAAATTTCCCACCTTACCCGGCACTCCGCCACCGTATTTCGCGGAGAGGGCTGCTACACCAACGATACCACGCATCTGCTCTACTCCGTGGTATCCCGGGAAGAAGCCAAGCTCCTGGTAAAAAGGTACACGAAATCGACCGGAGGCTTTTGTCAACATTATCAAGACCGACTATATCAACGGACGTTTTTATCACAAAGCGGATTATTAACTTCTTGAAACGGGGTTTTCACAGGAGTATAATAGAAAAAAAGGAGGGTGATGTGTTATGAGTAACAGACCAAAACCCAACGACAGCCAGCCATTCAGCCTGAGTCCGGAGTATGACCGCCACGACTGTGAGAAGTGTGTGTGCTCCACCTGCTATGAACAGGAATTCTGCGACAGATGCAGCACCTGCAAGGATCACTCCCGGCTGAAAGAAAGCTGCGGTCGCTATGAGGGAGCGTATTGCTATTAAAATTGGAAAAACCAACAAAATTCAGCTCCGGTGGGATCACCAGAGCTGAATTTTGTTTTCCGGTATTCTCAGCACGCTGTGAACGCCAGCTCCAGCCGCACAAAGTATCCCTGCTCGTGACGGCAGGACGGGCAAAGCTCCGGCGCTTTGGTTGTCTCACAGATATAGCCGCAGTTCAGACAGATCCAGCCGGTTTTCACCTCTGAGACATAAAGCTTGCCTTCCTCGATCCACCTGGCAAAACGGCCGAACCGTTCTCCGTGGACCTTCTCCACCTCTCCGATCATCTGAAAGCTGTGGGCAATGGCCTCAAAGCCTTCCTCTTTTGCCTGATCCCCAAATCGTTTGTATACATCGTCATGCTCTTCCATTTCATTGTGCTGCGCCATGCGAAGAAGGCTCAGCAGATCCGGGGCAATATCCACCGGATAGGTACCGTCTATGGAGATCGTCTCTCCCGCTTCCTCTGTCAGATAATTGTAAAAAACCTCTGCGTGCTCCTTCTCCTGCTCCGCCGTAAAAAGGAAAAGCTGAGCGATCGCCGGCTGCTGGGCTTTTCCGGCCTGCTGGAAGCCGCAAAGGTATATCGGTTTCTCGCCTGACTCTCACCGGCAAACGCCCTCATCAGATTCTTTTTTGTCTCACTGTTCTTAAAATCAACTGCCATAATTTGCCTCCTGGGATTTTATTTTCAGACGGACAGCCTGCGCTGTCTTTATCTAAAGGAAGCATTTCCCCAAACAGGAATTTTTATACAGGAAGCGAAAAGGAACGCGGCCAGATTCCCTTTCTCACAGGTTTCGCCGCGCCCCTCTTTCAGGCAGTCGTTTCATTTTGCAGACAGTTTCTTTGAGCTGTTCTCATTGCTTCAGAAGTTTCTTAAATTCACTCTCACTCATTTGCAGGCGCCTGGCCGCTTCTTCTACGGACAAAAGGCCGTCGCGCACCAGACTTAACAGCCCTTCTTCAAGCCCCTGACGGATTCCTTGTTTTAAAATATCTTTTGCTTCGTAATCTAAAAACCTTTTCCTCCCATTACAGCCTTCACTCCTTCCCTTACATTGGAGTATCGTGCGGTAAGATTTTCCACAACCTTATTGGACATATCAATGATTGCACATTTCGTGTATTCGCTGATTTCCTCCGCGGCGCACATCATTTCCAACCGGTTTCTTATCTCCTGGTATCTCTGCTTCAGTTCTCTCATTTTTCCTGCATTGTTGTTGTATTCACGCAGCTCTTTTTTCATAAGAAAAAAATATAAAACGGAATCAGAAACAACATGTGTTTTCAAATATTTCTTCTATGGAATATTTCTGTGTCTTCAGCACCGGAATCTCGTAAGTGACACTGCCTCCCGGTGTGCTTATCTCAACAGTCAGCGCATCCGGCGTCTGAGAATTATGCAGCAGATACAAAACTGCAGAATGCGGAAATGTGACCTTCAAATGATGTCTGATCACCTCTCCGTCGTCCAGCGCAATCTGCGAATCATACTCAAAAAACCGGATCAAAAAGACTGCCGTCAGGCGTACTTTGACACTCTATGTGATATTTTTTGCATACAGCCCCTGGATCACAAAACAGGAGTCCGTAATTTTCTCTTTTGTATTTCCATCCTGTTGATTTAGAAAATGTTCATTCGGTGAAAAAGTGATTTTCTCTTTTTCCCGTATAATTTTCGCCGAAAATTTCATTTACAACAGGGATTATCAGTTCCGTACAGTCATTCAACAGTGTCCGAAAGACATCATCATAAGGAGTATTGATATTTTTCATGTACTCTGATTCTCCCTTAACATGAATCGACTGCCTATCTTTATTTTAACAGAAGCATGGGAAATCCGCCATAGAATTTTGGACGCAGATACAAAATCACCGTCCGGAATGCTCCTCACACCTGCAATACACAAACAGCTCAAACGCCCCGTTTTCCCGGCGTATTTCCATGGAGCCGCTGTACTTCTCCGCCACCTTGCGGATACTGCGCAGACCCAATCCATGCTCTGCCCGGTCTCTCTTGGTCGTGGCGGGAAGTCCGTCTGCACCAGCCTCCCAGCTGACAGGTTCACAGGAATTTTTACCCGAAGCACCAGCATTCCTTTGCCGAGGCGGCTCTCCAGGGTGATTTTTCGTTCCGGCACGGGCAGCTTTTTGCACCGCCTCCAACGCATTGTCCAATGCATTTCCAAACAGCGCGCAGATGTCCTGCTTTTCCATGGAAATTTCTCCGGGATATCCGCCTTCACGTCGAAAGCAGCCTCCTTCTGTTCCAGCACCGCCGCCTTGCTGCTCAACACTGCATTGACTGTCTCGTCCCGCAGTATTTCAGTCTCCTGCCAAGCTGCGGATTCTCAAAGAGCCCCTGAAGATACTCCCGCTGCCGTTCTCCCGTGAGTGAGCGCCGTTTGGAGATGATTGTTCATATCGTGGCGCAGACGCCGCACCTCCTCGTTCTGCTGCGCAAGGGCGTCGTAATATTTCTGATTCATCTCATAGAGGATCCGTTCTTCCTCCAGACGCTGCTGCCGCTCCAGCACCAGAACCATCCACAAAAGTCCCAGAAACGCAGACAGCGCCAAAATGCAGAAAATGAGACTCTGCAAAGATTTATCGCTGCGAAAGCTGTCTTTTTGCCAGCACTGTGTTGAACACAACGCCCAGCGGCGTTGCCGTAAGCAGCAGCACCAGACTCCACATAGGCACAGAGAGCTCAAACTCCCGCCGGATGGAAAGTCTGCGGATTCCCTGCCACAGCAGAAACCAGAACAGGATTCTCAGTCCTGTACTCAGAATTGCGAATTCCATCAGCCCTGTGTCTTGATCCAGTTATCCACAATGGTGCTGACCGCAAACAAAATACTGGAAAACATCAGCCCGAGCGCCAGCCTTTTGAGAACGCTCCCTTCATAACCCAGATATACGATTCCAAGAAATACCAGAAAAGTGGGCAGAATATTGCCCAGTCGCCCAGATAAATGATCATCATGGAGGCAAAGCCAAAGACTGCCTCAAGAAGGATCTTCTTCCAGCGCTGCCTGCCGGTCACCAGCAGACACCCCATGGCACGATAAATAAGCCACCCGGCCAGTGGCACAAGAACTGCCACAAACACCAGCCGCCAGATAGTCAGCGTCGTATCCGAAACCGCCACTATCTGCAGCCCGGAGTTCAAAATCCCCCCCTCCCAGCATATTCCGCGCAAGCTGACTCATGGCCTGCTCCTTCATGCCGCGGCTGACCGGCAGACATTTTCCGGCCACATGCACCTCATCATGCCCCCACATATCCACCTTATCCGGATTCACCAGATAGCGCTGATGAATGCGGACAAATTCTTCCGTCCTGCGCTCCACCTCGTCCAGCTTTCCGTAGAATGTATATTCCTTTTTCTCCGTCACCACAGTTACCAGACGGCGGTCACTGTAAAAAACGCGATCTCCGAGAAAGGAAGCCGATAGGTTCCGTCACTGTTCTTAAACGAAAACATCCGGCTGCTTTCCTGTGCGAGAAGCTCTGCTGCCCTGTCCAGGATCCCCGCAGACGCTTTGTTTCTGCTGGCTTCATCACATAGTCCAGCGCGCCCACTTTGTAACCGTCAAACACATAATCCCGATAGCCCGTTACAAACACGATCTTCAGTTCCCGGTTGAATTCCCGGATCCTGCGGGCAGTCTCCATCCCGTTCAAATCCGGCATTTCCACATCCAAAAAGAGGAGGTCGATTTCGCCCGGATGGCTGCCCAGCCAGCGCACTGCGCTGCCGCCTCCCGAAAACTCGTATACAATCTCCTCTTGCTTTTCGTTTATTATTTTTCAAGCTGGAAGCGCAGGTTCTCCCGCGCCTCCAGTTCATCATCGCATATGGCGATTCGTATCATGTCAAACTCTCCTTGGGTCAGCCATTTTACAGCTCATACCAGATAATTTCATTGGCATCCAGCTTCAATGCAAAGCTCTCCCCATCTCCCTTGTAGACCGTGGTCTCCTGTGGCTCATAGGTATTGTTCACCACACAGTATTTGCTGTTTGCCGGGTATGCATGGACCTCCACATTCTCGTTGGTGCTGAACCATTTGAGAAGCTCGCCCTCACTGTGGCAGCTCCACAGGATCGCACGGTAAAGAAGGCGGCTGTTCTCAAAGGAGAAGGGCAGTCCGCTGATGTAAACGCTCCGACCCTTGCCGAACTCGTTGACCGCAAGCTGTACCTCTTTTTCCTTCTGTACCAGAATGGTGGTTCCCTCCAGGGCATACATGCTCTTTTGCCTTCGCCGAAGTCAATGTCGCCCTTTGCAGTCCCTCTGTGATAAAATGCTCAAAATGGTTGTCCCAGTTGTATTTGTCATAGCCCAAGGTAAAGCCGGTCTCTTTTTCCACGCCAAGCACATTGGCCAGCTGGATAAAGCGTCCCTGTCCCTGGTGTCCGGAGGCTCGCCCACACCGATAAAGCCGCCTCCGTTGTATACAAATTCCTTGATGCGGCTGGCGATGACCGGATTCTCCCACCAGGTACCGCCGGTATGCGCAGTGTCCGCATCCCCGATATTGAGGATCACATCCACATCTTTCAGCACATCCGGGTTGTCCAGGATATCCTGGAAGCTTAAGAACACAACGTCAAAGGGTGCTCCGGAAAGGGCCTCAATGATTCCCGCATAGGAATAATTCTGCTTCTGATACAGAGCATGGTGCACCATGTGCGCGCCCCAGGCTCTCATTTTGCCCCAGCAGTTCAGCACTGCCACCTTTTTCACGCAGTAGGGAGTGGTTCCCTTGATGTTGGTGTAAAGCTCGCGGAACTCGTTGCACACATTCTCTACATAATCCAGAAATTCCGGAAAATCCAGAGTCAGCTTCAGATATCCACCATAGCCGATCCGGTCAATAGGTTTTCTCAGAATGGCACGTCTTGCGGTAATCCAGTTCTCCTTTGCCTCCTTCACCGGGTCTCCGCCCTCGTGGAAGGTATCCGGGAAAAAGTAGGGAAGCAGACGTCCCTCAATGTAATCCACGCCCTTGATGTCGCTCAGGAGACGGAGCGTAGATCCGTTGCCCACGCTTCCCACCACTGCGTCAAGACCGATATTTTTGAACTCATCCATAAAGGGCTCTGTTCCGATCCAATGATCTCCGAGGAACATCATCGCTTCCTTGCCGCCCTCGTGGGTGATGTCCACCATTTCCTTTGCCAGCTGAGATACATATTTGCGCTGGAATGCCTGGAAATCGCTGAACTCTTTGGAGGGGACGCGGTACTGGTTGTTATAGTATCCCTGGTCGATGATATATTCCGGACGGAAGCGGTATCCCACTTCTTTCTCAAACTGTTCCAGGATATAGGGGCTCACGGATGCGGAATAGCCGTACCAGTCCACGTATTTCTCTCTGGCCTGCTCGTCAAACAGCAGGGTGAACTGGTGGAAAAATGTCGTAAAACGGATGACGTCCACATAGGGATGCTCCTCCATGAACTTTTGAGACGCTCCATGGAGAACGCTCTGGTCGCAGGCTGGCGCACATCAAAAGGTAATCTGATGCTCCACATCCTTCCACTCATTTACCACCGCGTTGTACATGTGTACTGGATCCCACATGATATATGCAAGAAAGCTTACGGTATACTCATGGAAAGGCACCGCCTTCACCGTAACCTCCTGGGTCTCGCTGTCATAGCTCCAGGCATCTGTGCTCACCACTTCTCCTGTGGTTCTGTCCACAACCTCCCACCAGCGTGTGATATCGTCACGGCTGTTGGGGGTGAGCATATCCGGATACAGGCCTTTCATCAGCGGAATGCGAAGCTCCTCTTCACATGCAGTATAAAACGGCGTCATGACATACACCTGCTGGATCTCCTCCGGATGGCTTTTTGCCCATGCGTTATCCTTTCTGGTCGTATAATAGGTGGAATATATCTCCGCATCGGCATCTTTCAGCTCTTCCGGGAAATCCGTACCGTCACAGTCGCGAACTGCGTCCGCACCCCAGCGCTCCATCAGCTCTATGGTCTGGGGATCACATCCACATCTGTCGGTATTGTTACTCGTCCCACATTTTTTTTTCATATTCGCCTTCTCCTGTTCTTTTTGTTTTTAGTTGCAAAACTATCTGATTTAACTATAAAACAAACCCTCTTTCCCCGCAAGCCCCAAAAAAACAAACTGGAGTTACCTGTGCAAAATTTTACACCGGATGTGCAAAACTTTACCTGTTTTTTTGCCTCCTGCCAAACTTTACATCACGCCTGCAGCCTGTGACACCTCCAAATCCGTTTTCCTCTTCCTGGTGTTATATATAATATCAGACCTGCAGTTTTCATTCTGCCAAATCGTCATTCAAGGAGGTACTTATGTTATACGTCAAAATTTAAAGAAATCCTACACTGTAGGAAAAACATTTATCCGGTTCTAAAGGGCATATCCTTTTCTGTCGCTCAGGGAGAATTCGTGGCTGTCATGGGCCGTCCGGCTCCGGCAAGACCACGCTTCTCAACTGTATTTCCTGCTATATTCCTTTTGATGAAGGCAAGATCACCCTGGGCGGTCAGGAGCTGAAAGGCATGGACGCGCGCCAGCTTGCCGCCGTGAGAAACGAGAAGCTTGGATTTGTATTCCAGGATTTTATGCTTCTGGACGGACTGACCATCCGGGAAAATATTCTGGTGCCGCGCATCATCCGCGGGAAGTGGACAGAGACGGTGAGCGCCTCTGCGACAAGCTCATAGATCTGTTCGGCATCAGCCACATCAAAAACAAATATCCCGCAGAGGTTTCCGGCGGCGAACGCCAGAGAACACCGTAGCGCGCAGCCTCATCAACCAGCCGCTGATGATCCTGGCCGATGAGCCTACCGGCAATCTGGACAGCAAATCCAGCCGCACGGTCATTGAAGCCTTTGAAAACGCCAGGACGCGCATGGAGGCTACCATTTTATGGTCACCCACGACAGCTTTTCCGCCTCCTTCTGCGACCGCGTGATCCTCCTGAAGGACGGGTGCGTTTACAAGTCACTGAAAAAACGGCACGCAGAAGGAGTTTCATAATCTTCTTCTGGATTCTTTAAAAAGAAATGAGTGGTGATATATGATGAAAAAACCTGAAAAATCTGGAACAAAAGCTGCAGCGGACAGACCGGAAGCAGGCCGCGCTCTATCTTTCTGCAATTTTATTTCCCTCATGCTCATAACCGCTTATTCGGGCATGATGTTTTCCCCTACCGTGCAGACCATCCTGCCGGACGGCGGCGACAGCCGTAAACAGATGTACGCTATTTTTGTGCTGGCGCTCTTTGGCTGCGTAGTGTTCACCGTGTACGCAGCAAGCCTTTTTTTCCGCAAAAAATCCAGACAGCTTGGTATCCTTATGGCGCTTGGCGCTTCGCGGAGCCACCTCGCTCCGGGGCTGTTCCGGGAGGTTCTCCTGCTGAGCACTGTTTCCTCTCTTTTGGAATTCTGGCGGGCTTTCCTTTTTGCTGCTCCTGTGGAACGTTTTTCGCATTACCATGTTCGATACTGCGGAAATGAAATTCCAGCTGGATTTTCGCTGTCTTTTGTATCCGCGGCTTTTTCCTCCTGGTAGTCGTCTGCGCCTGCGCTCTTGCCTTTCTCTACCTTCGGCGCACCAACATCATAGATGTGGTGCAGGAAGAGCACAAAATGAGCCTGTGCACACTCCAAGGCGTTGGTGCGGTCCCGTTGGCATTGTGCTTTGATTCTCGGCGGGGTTGCGGGCTACAGCTCTTCCGGAATTTATATGGATCTGTTCCAGAAATATCCTCCCGCCTGGCTGAACCTGACCTACGCCCCCGTGTTCATAGGACTTTATATGATCATGCTCCACACAGTCACCAACGGCTGGCTCAGCCACAAAAAACATCCCTACAAAAATCTCATCTCCCGAAGCATGATGAAATTCCAGGGGCGTCAGACCGTAAACAATCTGCTGGTCAGCACCGTTCATCGCCGGCGGCTGCTTTGGTATTTTTACGCTCCCATGATGCTGAGCGGCTTCCATGAAAATATCAGGCCAGAGCTTTTTGACTACGCGTTCCACTATCCCGTAGATCAAAAGGTTCCCGATGAAAAAGAAATCCTGGCTCTGGCAGAAGAGTATGGGCTTTCTGTAACAGATTTTTGCGAAGCCCCGCTCATCCATCTCGCCTTCGACGGTATGCAGTTTTCGAGGATGAAGGAGATGCTTTTCATTACGAATACCGGGAGCTTGTGGATGAAGCGCGCTTTCTCCCAGCAGTTACCGCCGCATGACCGGGCAGGATATCGAGGTAGCTCCGGCACCTACTGCGGTGTCACCACAAACGATGGCGTAAACACCTGGGAGCCAAGCAGCGGCTGTACCCTGTTCACCAACATGGTAACCAAAGACACCCTCTCCGTGAAATTCGACAGGTATCTGAACTTGAGCTCATGGCAGACCGCATGTCCTATATGGTTCTTGACGACGGAGATTACGAAAAAATAGCCGCCGGACTCACCGACGACTGGAAAGAAAACCTGGTCTATTTTAATATTGACGGAAAAAGACAGCTACGCCTTTGCCCGGGAGTTGTTCCATCAATTCGCAGCCTCCTTTGACAGCAAGTATGCCACCTCCACCTTTTATAGCGCTGTACAGACCATTTCCAGCGAGCTGGAGGGCGCCGTCTATTTCGAAGGTATGGAAGACGAGCTCTGGGTAGACCCTCTCAAAACCGGATTCCAGTGAAGTACGCATGAACTGGACCTACATGCCGCTTTTTTCAGGAGCTGATGCCAATGACAACATACAGTCCTATGCGGTGTTCTTCATGGTATTTATTCGTTGCCATCATCTGTCTCACCGCGGCGCTGGTGATCGATTATACCCGCTGCCAGACCATTGCCCTAATAACCGCTATCTTTTCGAGGATCTAAAACGCCTGGGTGCGCACCCACTTTTTGTCTGAAGAGGTACAACCGGCAAGCAATTCCCTGTATTCAAGCTGCCTGCCATCATCGGCATGGCCTCCATGCTCTTCTTCTACGGCATGATCCTCTGCATAACGCATGGTATTTTTCTCGTCAGATGAGATCATCGGATTTGTGCTGAACCTGGGCGTGATCGTCATTATCAGCGAATCATCTACGGGTGTATATCCACACGGTACATCACCTGTGCAGACAGCTGGATATTACTCGTGTATTTGCGTAATAAAAATTAAAGAAAATTATTTGCGAGGGAGCTCAAAGTTGCGAAGGCCGCATCCCCTCGCGCTCCCCTGTTGGCCGCCGCTAAAACCCGGGAACTTTTTCTCCCTGTTTTTAAGCGGTGCCAAGAAGGGGTGTGAGGGGGACCTTCCGGGCTTCGCAACCCGAGATGGTTCCTCACGTTTTTCTTTTGATTTTATTTAAAAACCGCCGGTACCTTCGCAGGCTGCGAATCCGGCAGGGATCATTTCTCCGGCAAATACTATTCGATTCCCTCTAACATGTCTTTGACTTCTTCGACAGTTACACTGCATTGTGCGGCAATCTCTTCATAGGTTTTTCCTGAGCGGCGTAAAAGTATTGCCTGCTTGAGCAGTTTACGGCCTTTAATCTCTCCGATTTCCTGACCCTCCGCAAGGCCGGCTTTGCGGCCCTCTTCAAGACCGGATTCACGACCAATTTTTTCGCCCTCAGCCAAGCCCGACTCATAGCCTTCCTCGTAGCCCTCTTCTTTTCGTCTGACGCATATGCCGCTCTTCATCATATTCGTATATGCTCACCTTGATCGCCTCCCGCACGATTTTTCTTCAAAACTCCGCCAGCACACCCCGGCTGATGCAGTCGTCCACCGCCTCTCCACTGCCTCCGCAAGGGGCATGAGCTGTGCATATTCCCGCACCAGGGCAGTATATTCTGCATAGTCCAGGGTCCTGCAGGCGTCCATGAGTTTCTTGTTGTGTCCTTTGTTGATGTTCAGCATAGTGGCCTTAAGTTCCAACTGTGGTTCCTCTTCCTTCACCTGAAAGGTATCGGACAGACGCAGCTCCCGTTTGTCCGGCTGTTCCTCCGTCCCATTGTGAAGATAATGAAATGGGGTGTTGAAGCTTTACCGCCTTCCTTCCATACAGATTCATTTCTTTCGTAAAATCTGAGTACACGTCTGCCACATAAGAACAAAAACCGCAGGAAGATTCGGGCTGTAGGTGGACTGGTGCTCATAAAGATTCAGCCTCTTGTCGATGAGGAAGGGAATGCATGGCCATATAAATGGCATTCTCCAATGTGTTCACTATAAGGTCATCCGGGTCGCATAGTCTCGTCCCATTCATCGCGTTGTACAGCTCCAGCAGCTCTTTTTTGTCACTGAAGATCATCTCGAATATCCGGGACTTATAATTACGGTTGGGAACAGGGTCTGTATTGTGTCGTCTTTGCCATAAACACCTCCTAACTGGAAATGGCAGAGGCCTCAAATATAAGCCCGGTATCGTTTAACCGCTCTTTTCAGGAAACCTCGCTGCTTTTTTGAATTGTAGGAAAAGCATGAGATTTCTTCTGGATTGCCGGAAGGCTGAAATGATGTTCAAAAACGGTCGTGCCGCTTAGAAAAAAAGAAATGAAATGCTTTGATTTATCTTAGCACAGATTGGGCAGGAATACCAGTGTTTTTTCTGCATTTTGCAGGAAAATCGTTTTACAAAATCCGACAACCACAAATACCCAACTGCATATCGGCTAAAGCGTTGGAAAATATCGGGTTTCCTTTGTTCCTGGTGTACTTTTTGTACTTATTATTATCTCCGGATTTTGACAATATAAAAAAGAAAAGCCAATCCATCATATGATATGCCTTTTCCTGAAAGTATTTTATACACCGTCGGTGCCTTGTGGCGTTCTCGCAGGAAGCCGTGCTTGCACAAAGCTTCTGCTGGGAAAGCATGATGACCGCCGGGCTGAACACATCAGCCCCTCGAACATTTTAGTCTGCGTAATTTATCTCTTACAGCGCCGCGATGGCTTCTTCGATCATCTTCCGGCACCCTTCGGATCTTCGGTATATCTCATCAATGATCGATGCCGCGGTTTCTTACGCCGCCGATGTCATAATACGTAACTGAACGAAGCATTGA
>VOFE01001546.1_pt1 | contig 19441 bp, 31 predicted proteins | sample 5384071 | NCBI WGS metagenome assembly VOFE01 (sample SAMN12384724, study PRJNA508395) | human gut metagenome | isolation source: healthy gut D | host: Homo sapiens
GGACGCTTTATGATGCCCCCATGAAGCAGGAGTTTGGTGTAAAGTGGAATTTCACACTTCCGGGACGTGAAAAGAATGTCCCTTCTTTGTTGAATTATAGAGATAAAGACCGATTGGTATTGGAAGAGGAGAATAGGATGCTGATGCAGGCTTATGTCCGTACTCCATGGTTGATTCAGACTACGGAAGACGACTTGGAAAAGCCGGTGGGTTGCAGAAAGAAGTCTTACCGGAATTGCCTGCTGTGACCCATTTGGTGGAAAATGAGATCAATGTTGATTTAACACAGGATGTAGATACCATACGTTTAAAGGTACGGCGTCCTAATTTTTGGAAATTCAAAGGAGATTATTCGTTTCAGTTTACCCAAAATTATTATTCCGAGAATTGGTATCAGGGCGGTGATAACAATTATACGATGTTGGCTTTGGCAACCATGGAGGCGAACTTCAATAACAAACAGAAAATACAATGGGACAACAAGCTTGAAATGCGTTTGGGATTTCAGACTTCGAAAACGGACGAGAAGCATAAACTCAAGACTAATGACGACTTGTTGCGTTTGACCACTAAAATAGGTTACAAGGCTACCAAACATTGGTTTATACTTTTGCAGGTTCAGGCATATACTCAGTTTTATCCGAGTTTCAAGGCAAATAGCGACGAGGTTTCTTCCGATTTCCTTTCTCCGTTCAATTTGGTCGTTTCTTTAGGTATGGATTATAAATTGGAATTGAAACGTTTTAAAGGTTCTGCCAATTTGTCTCCCGTAGCCTATAACTTTCGTTCGGTAGAGCGCGCAGGTCGTTATTCGGTAATTTTGGATTGGAGTCCGGACGAAGTATGTACAATAATTTCGGTCCGAATATTACTGTGAATTATAGTTGAGATATGGAAAAACATCAAGTGATGCCCGTATATATTGGTTCAGCAATTTGAAACGACCGATATCGAATGGGAAAACACATTTACTTTCACGATAAACAGGTTCTTGAATTCCAAACTGTTTCTCTATCCTCGTATAGATGACAGTTCGGAGAATTATCGGAATGAGGATAAAAAGTTTTCTTTATCTCATGTTCAAAGAATGGTTCAGCTTTGGGTATCAATTACTGTTTTAATAGAGGCTTTGCTTATAACGACTTATTAATGCTTTCAATATAGTTCAAGAGTTCCGTACGTCCCGTTTTTGTTTTCGGATGAGGTGATGAAGTAAGGAGGCAGTTCTTCCCATTGTTCTTTGGGCTTTAAGATAAGCGTCAATATTAGCCTTGAGCTTAGTCGGCTTGGATTTGTCGGCTTTCGTAAAAACAATACTGAACGGGATTCCGTTTTCTCCGAGCCATTCGATGAATTCCATGTCTATTTTTTGAGGCTCGTGTCGCGAATCGACGAGTACGAACAAGTTGGTCATCTGTTTCTCTGCACAGTATATAAGAAGAGATGATTTGCTGCAACTTTTCTTGTTCTTTTTTGCTTATTTTGGCGTAACCGTATCCCGGAAGGTCTACCAGATACCACTCATTGTTGATTAAAAATGATTGATAAGCAATGTCTTCCCCGGTGTAGCGGAGGTCTTTGCCAATTTTTTTTATTATTGGTCAGCATGTTAATCAAACTGGATTTGCCTACATTGGAACGGCCTATAAAAGCGTATTCGGGAGCATGGGTAGAAGGGCATTTCCCGACCGAAGAGTTGCTGATGACGAATTCTGCTGATTTGATTTCCATGTCAGTTTGTATTTTTTGTTGGCAAATATACGCTTTTTATTTGGCTTTTGGTTATCTTTTGCACAAATTTATGTATTTTGATTGTAGATGAATCAACAATATCCTTCAGTATTATTAGAAAAGGCCGTAAATGAATTTGCGAAGTTGCCGGGGATAGGTTCGAAGACCGCCATGCGGTTAGTTCTACACCTGTTGAGGCAGGATGTACAGGCGGTTGAGAGTTTCGGCCAGTCGTTGATTACGTTGAAGCATGATGTGAAATATTGTTCTGTATGTCATAATATCTCGGATACGGACGTTTGTGAAATCTGTTCGGATATGCAACGCGACCATTCCACGATATGTGTGGTGGAAAATATTCAGGATGTGATGGCTATAGAGAATACACATCAGTACAAGGGTGTTTATCATGTACTTGGTGGAGTGATATCTCCGATGGACGGGTGGGACCTTCCGACCTTCAGATACAAACTCTTGTAGAGCGCGTGGAAGACGGAGGCGTGAGAGAGGTGATATTGGCTCTTAGTCCGACAATGGAGGAGATACGACCAATTTTTATATTTACAGAAAGTTGGAAAATGCAGCCGCACGTATCAGCGTGATTGCACGTGGGGTTGCGCAAAATGATGAACTGCAATATACGGATGAAGTAACGTTGGGACGTTCTATTGTGAACCGTGTAGTCTTTACGGGACAAATGTAGGAGAACAGAGAGATGGAGAATGTTATAAAGAAACTCCGGTTGGAGTTTTGTCTTATTTTTATATGGGCGGCCGTACTTATAGGGCTGTTTGAGTGGGACGTTTGGACTGCCGGATGGGCTGTAGGGAATGAACTGGCAGATTACTATATCAATCTGACGGGAATCATCATGGTTATCGTATTGGTACCTATGGCTCTGAAAATGATGTCGTTTAGAGTGGTGAAATCTTCTTATTCCGTAGACTTTCCGCAACGGTCCGGTTTGAAATATAAAAGATGGAGTGAGGTACGTATGGCGATGTTGGCTGTTACGGGGTGGACGAATATCGTATTTTATTATCTGACATTGGACTCAACCGGTTCTATTTGTGCGCTTATTACAGCTTTGGCTTTATGTTTTTGCTGGCCTTCCCGTGAAAAGTTTGAGAATGAAACGGGGCTGGAATTGAATCATGACGGTGTAAAGACAGAAAACCAGAGAAAGGCATGAAACTTTCAATCGTAATCGTCAGCTACAATGTGAAGTATTACTTGGAGCAGTGCTTGTGCTCTGTGATACGGGCGTGCTATGGACTGGATGCTGAAATCTGGGTGGTGGATAATGCTTCTTCCGACGGATCGGTGGAATATATACGCCTCGTTTTCCAGATGTCCATTTTATAGAAAATCAGGAAAATGTAGGTTTTCCCGTGCGAACAACATGGCGATAAGGCAAGCGACAGGTGAATATATTTTGCTACTTAATCCGGATACGGTGGTGGGAGAAAATACATTGTCCGGATGTTTGCATTTTATGGATACTCATCCGGAGGCCGGTGCTACGGGGGTTGCTATGTTGAAGGACGACGGTGGTTTTGCTTGGGAATCTCGTCGGGGGTTGCCTACTCCTTTTACGTCTTTTGCAAAATGACCGGTTTGTGTGCATTGTTTCCTCATTCGCGGCGTTTGGGACGTTATTACATGAGATATTTGGATAAGAACAAGACCAATCAGATCGATGTCATATCGGGGGGCTTTTTGTATGGTGCGCCGCTCTGCACTTGATAAAACCGGACTTTTGGATGAGGATTTTTTCATGTATGGAGAAGATATCGACCTCTCTTATCGTTTATTACAATGTGGCTATAAGAATTATTATCAGCCGTTAAGGATTCTGCACTATAAGGGAGAAAGTACGCATAAAAGCTCTTTCCGTTACGTGCATGTTTTTTATAAGGCCATGCTTATCTTTTTTGACAAACATTACCGTCGTTCGAATCGTTGGTTGGCACCTTTTATCCAAATGGCTGTTATTGTCCGGGGAGTCTTGGATTTTGTGTATGCACCAGAAAGAGCGTTTGTTCGGATGGATAGGAAGAGGACGAGACCGCGAGGCTGACAAATCATATTTGTTTTTGGGACGTCCGGAAGCTGTAGAGTCGCTATGCAGATTGGGGCTTGAAAATAACTTGAAGATAGATTTTGTGGTAGCGGATGAGTCGAATAAGCCGGACGGCCATCTTGATCCGTCTCTTTCGGTGAAGGCCTATGATTATGTCATATATGATACCGGGGCATATAGTTATGAGAAAATGCTGTACCTGTTGTCTCTCGGGGCAGAACATACCCGGGTACGGATAGCGACTTACTCTATGGAGACATCTAAGTTGATAACGATGAATAACGTATATTGAAAAACGAAATACGATGATGTTTGCGGCAGATAATATACGGTTGCGTGCACTTGAACCGGAAGATTTGGAGTGGTTATATAGTGTTGAAAATGATGAAGAGTTGTGGCAATGGGGAAGTTCGAATGTTCCTTATTCCCGTTATTCCTTAAAAACATATATAGCAGAGTCACGCCACGACATTTATGCCGATGGACAGTTGCGTTTGGTTATAGAGACGGAGGATGAGCATTTGGTTTTAGGCTGGTTAGAATACATGCCTGTCACGCATGGGGTCGCGGGTTCGAGTCCCGTACGCACCGCAATAAACATTGAAAATCAATAGTTTACAAAGGCAATATCAATTTTACACCCAGCAATGTGAAGTTGGGTATTTTTACTTTGATATTTTAGTGAATAGATAAATGGCAAAAAAACTAAGATAAGAAACGAATATTTCTTTTCTCTTTTTCTGCCGTAGTATTAACTTAAAAAAATGATTAAACAAGAAACAGATAGAATGAAAGAAACCTGAAAGCGCTTTTTGCAATAGGCATAGGCTTTCCATATTTAAGTAAATAATTAATTTAATTAATAACGGAAAAGCGTTTCTGTTCATACGTATAAAAGATATTGGGCTTTAGCTCTTGTTCTCTAATCTCGAATACCGCCAATATTCACTCACGAGGACAAGCTCAGAAGGTTCACGTTCATAGGGCGTGAACCATTCATGCTTGTTTGTGAGTAAGGTAACTTGGCGGTAACCTGAGATTAAAATAAGCGTTGAATGGTTCATCAATTATTAAATTATTATCAATTTTGGCTATACTTGTAGCCAGTATGTTTTCTGTATCCTCTTGCACAGAGGATTGGGAAGATGCTTATTTAGCAATAGACCAAAATAATTTTAGTATACCCAGTAGCGGAGAAACTAAAACAATTTCTATTCAAACTAATTCAGATTGGAGAGTGGTTACAAAAAATGCTTCTTGGGTAACTTTTGATAAAACATCGGGAACTGGCAATAGTGAATTACAAATTTCTGTTGGTCGGAATCGCTCAAATAAAAGGACTGCTATAGTTACAGTTTGTGCAGGTACAGAATCTGCAGAAATAGAAATTGAACAAGCTGCATCAACCACTGGAACGTTATCGGTAACAACCGGAGCATGTACAATTAAGAGAGAAAAAAGTGGGTCTAAGTACAAATATACCATTACAGCAGGGTATAATGTTCAGGGTGGACATTTGGCTTCTGAAGTTGGTATTATGTTTGAAATTCACCAAGTAAAACTACTGGAACAATAACCGATGGTCTCCATAAAGCAACTGCATATGTAACTACCTCAAACTCAAATTATACTGTAACATATAGAGCGTATGCAGTCAAAAAGTCAAACGGAGCAAAAGTATATGGAACTACTAAAACTAAAAGGTACAAATAATGGTATGAAAAAATATTCTCTTTTTATGTTTATTCTTTATTTGTTGTAGCTTGTCTGCGCAGCAGATACAAGAGACTATATATCTCCGCAATGGAAGTGTAATCAAAGGTAATATTGTGGAGCAAACTCCTAATGGCTCTGTTAAGATACAAATAGCAGACGGAAGTCTATTAGTTTATCAGATGTCCGAAGTTGAAAGGATTACTAAAGAAAGAAAACAATCTTCTAAGAAAGAAGGGCGTCATAGAGGGCTTGATTTTAGCGTTGACGCAGGATATCATATTGCAACTAAAAAGGCGGTGGTGGGAGTATTTCTGCCGAAATTGGAATAGGCAAACGTTTCAATAAGAATTTTTATTGGGGATAGGTACCGGAGCTTTCATTCCTACAAGTGACGGTGACCCTTCAATTCCCTTTTGACTTCCGATTTTAAAGTATATTTCCCTTTAAAATCTACATCTTTGACTCTCGGGGGGATTATTCGTGCTGGATATGTTTTAATACCTCTGGTGATATTACCGTTGAAGTGGCAAGTACCAAACAACAGTTGAAGTCCTGAATAATATTATGATACAAATCATGCCAACTTTGGAAATTCCTTTATCTAAACGGGTAGATTTTAATTTGGGAGTAGGATATACTCATTTTGTCCCAACAAAAGGAAGTGGTAGTAGCGGTGCTTTTAGTATGAGAACTGGATTTAGTTTTCATAAGTCGCCTATTCGTAAGCCTAAAAAGCCAACTCGTGATAGAGGCATGCAAGTAACGTTGGAAGGTGGTAAAGTCAATTTTGGAAGTGATGAATATGACGGTGGAACGGTGCACTAGTGTTCACTTATAAATTTAATCCTCATATAAATTTAGGTATAGGATTTGGGGGAGATTTTGTTAGTTCTTATGCAGAAGATGGTGTAAAATCTCTCAAGATAAGAGATGACGGTAATGTTTATCACTATAACTCCGACCTTGATGTTAGTATCTCTGCTGTAAAAATATTCGCCAGAGGCTCGTATAGGCTGACGGATAGACGCTTTTCTCCGTTTGTAGCATGTGATGCAGGTGTACGTATCTACTCTATCAATGATTTGTATGGTTATGATGCAGCAGATGATAATAGTACGATAGAGTATGTATTAGGAAAACCGTCAAGTATGGGGTTCTTTTGCTGCCCCTGCGATTGGATTGTCTTTACGTACAACAAATAATTCATATTTGGAATTAAAAGCTGGTTATTCTTTCTGCTCCGGGCATATCAGGAAAGAAAGGCGAGGCAGAGTATGATACAAATAGCTTTCATTTTATCCACGCGGCATCTTGTAAACCTTTGAAGATGTCTGCTCCATTCATTTCTTTAGGCTTTACTCACACATTTAAATGGGGTGAGAAATGGGGTAAGTAATGGTCGTTTGATACATTATTTCATAGCTCGTTGAAATAAATTATCTGTAAACAAAATAAAAGTGTAATTCTATTTGGTGGATGAATTACACTTTTATTTTTCTACACGGGAATTATATTCTTAACCCTTTTTAGGTCTGTTGTCCTCTTTGGGTGCGGCTTACACCCAACTTTTCTTTGAGCTTCGGAACTTTATCTTAAACCATGCTATGAAATGCATAAAAATAATCAGGATGTACTCTGAAGAATTTTATCAAAAAAAACAAGAAGAATTCATACTAACCTGCTTGTTTCTAGATAGAAATGATATATCTTTGTGTTTGCATAATTATATTGAGATATTTTTTAGACAGAATCAAAGAAAGGAGTACGCTTCTGAAAACACTCGACCTCAATCGTAAAGTATTGTTGGTGATTTACGGGTACAGGTGCATGAGCAAGTCAGAGCTAATAAAGAAAGTTTTGACGAGTAGTGATATCTACCATTTGAGCCTTCGGTAAATTTTTACCGAAAAATTAAAAGTTAAACAATAGAACCGGCAAAAGTCGGTTCGAAAACACTAAAGAGGTCATTGAAATGTTGTCAAAAACGAATGGTTAAGTATGAAGAAATGTGCTGAAAAAAAAGTGCTAACCTGCTGATAATAAAGGAGAAAAGTATTGCATAATTCGTTGGTTTTTAGTAAATTAGAAGTCTCTCAACTCTTCTGATTATGACTAAAGAAACACTCCTTATGCAATACCAATCCGAGTGCCTGTCGGCTCTCAAATCAGTTGCGAATATACACAAACCTTTTGAAAAAGCGTTCATGGACACCATGAAATTATTCATGGCCATCCCAGATCGTATAAACTTCCTCCAATTGGGCAGATATGGCTGTTTCTCAGAACAGACTTATCGTAACCTTTTGAGCATGAAACTTTCGACTGGTTTGCGTTCAACGGCTCTATCATCAGCAAGTATCTCACAGGCAAAAGAAAAGCCATCGCCATCGATCCTTCCTATATCCCCAAATCAGGCAAGAAGACACCTTGGATAGGTTACTTCTGGTCTGGTTGTGCAGGAGAATACAAGCGTGGATTGGAAATCATGGGCATCGGTGTCATTGACATCGACAACCATGAATGTATGACTTTAGGTTCCATTCAGACACCGGATTGCAAGACCTTGGATAATATGGGCAAGAACCTCGTTGACTGGTACAGCAGCTATCTTATCAGTAGAAAAGACAAGCTACAGAGCATATCCGGAACGGTGGTTGCAGACGCATTCTTTTCCAAGGAAACTTTCATAACGCCTATGTGTGAGAACAATTTCCATGTCATCAGCCGCTTTAGGAATGATGTAGTCCTGTACTATCCGACATTGGAAAAGAAAACAGGAAGGCCGGGTCATCCCAAGTGGTTTGACGGTAGGATTGACTTTGCCAATCTGGATCTGACCCGGTGCAAGGAATACGAGGTGAAAAGGGAAGGCTATACGGATTGAGGGTATATGCAAAAGCTCTCAAAAGGTATGTTTCCTTATCCGTCTGGTATCCGATGGACGGGAGGACAGACAAGTGGCAGCTTTATTTCTCTACAGACGATTCCATGGATGGACGAGAGGTGCTGGATTATTACAGAACCAGGTTCCAGTTGGAATTTTGCTTTAGAGATGGCAAGCAGCATGCAGGAATCACCAACTGCCAGTCAACCGACTTCAGGAAGTTGGATTTTCACTTCAATGCGTCGCTTGCAGCTATCAACTTGGCCAAAGCGGCATGTAAGAGGCTCGGAATAGCCTATTCCATATCCTCTTGCAAGTCATTTATACACAATGCTTATATGCTTGAACGATTTATTTGCGTGTTTGGGATTAGACCAGACCCGCAAGTTATTGACAAACTTTTCAAAGAACTCATTTTATTTACTGCCAGAGCCGCTTAGGCGTCGCTATTTTTTAACGAACTATACTTGTATTTCCCAATGGAATCCCAAAAAGTGAAAAGAAAGTCGCTGCCAAAGAGGCATTGGTACTATCCACATTGATTCAAGAACATTGGGCGGACGCTTGGGATAAGAATCTAAAACTCGTTGATGGCGAATACCTTTCTTTGGGTGAATTGGGGAAGATATTTATAGTATCGCCTACCCAAACGGCTATCAATGAGCTGAACAAACACCTCCTCGATGAATTCGCAAAGATGTTTTACGGAAAATATCCATGAACAAGGGAAAGAAAAAGGAGTGGAATTGTTTGAGCTGCTCTCTTTACTCTACAATCAGAAGGAGTTGCTTGCTGAAAATAAGATATCCAGTAGCATCGGCACATTGAAAGCCGAATATGGGAAGCCGGACAGAGAAGACTCTTCTGAGACCAATCGAGCCAGTATTGCGTTTGTTTGGGAACTGAATGACAAGAAAATCCTGCTTTGGGCGATGCCACCTCGGAAGTGGTGATAGAAGGTATCAAGGCTTATAAGAAAAAGAATCAGATACCTTCAGACGAGAAAAATACGGTTTGATGCCATAAAAAGTGCCTCATCACGGAAGCAAGACCAATTTATCAAAGGAACTGTTGAAGCATATCGATAGCGAGAATTGGATATTCTGCGGATGCACAAGCTCAGCTCCGCACTTACATACGCTTGCCAATATCATCTATTCAACACAGTCTGATGCCATACAAAAGCGCAGACTGTACTTCAATTCAACTTATTATAAGAATAACATCTACGATAAGATGAAAGCGGAAGTGGCGATGCTGAAAAATGAGGGTATCGAAATAGAAGTGGCACAAATTAACGAAATAGCACTATGAACAATAAAAGCGCAATACCTTCTATCACACATAAAGTGGAGTGTGGCACGGAAAGGGGCACGGCCTTCTTTGTGGATGCCCATCTCCTGCTTACAGCATACCATGTGGTAGGCTCTTCCCTGAATGGCAATCCTATCTATGTGGAAATCGAAAGAGTAGCCCATGAATGCGAGCTTGCAATAGTAAAGAAAGGGAAAGATATTGCCATCTTGAAGCTAAATGACGAAACGGTCGATTATGCGCATGGCTCACTGCTCAGCATGCCGATAGATGCGAAAACGCATTTCCGCTTTTGGGGCTATCCCAATTCTCTGATTGGAGAAACTGTGGGGCAGTTGGTCAAGATAAGGGTGGACGAAACATATGTGGCACTACCGGGTGATTTTGATGCCTATGCCGTATTTGAAGACGAGAAGCATCTTACGGAATACGCTGGGTTCTCTGGCTCACCGGTCTATGCCGACAGTGATAAGATAATCGGCATAGTGACTGATATACTGGATAGCCATATCGGTTTTATCAGCATCAAGAATATTGAAAATGAGCTAAAAAGCCAATGGTATTGTCCCCGAATCAGACTCTGTGGAATTTCAAGAGGTCGCATATGGAAGAAAAGAGTGTGCTGAAAAGCTGCATAAGCAGATAACGCTGGCAGGAAACCGGTATAATCCGGAACTGGATGTGCCTAACCAAACACTCGAAACACTGTTTGCCAATCTATGGGACATCAGGGATTTGGGGAAATATGAGGAGATACTCTGCAAAAAGCAAACAAGTATTTCTTGATTTACGAAAAGCAAATCCAAAGTTGTTTGCTACCCCTGTTGATGAAGAATCGCCCGAACTGGACTATAATATTGGGATGCAGCGTGATGTGGAGTACCATAAAAAGGTAATGATTCAATTGGAAAACGATAGAGGATACTTTGAAAAAGGAGTCATTGTCTTGGGAAGCAAATTCGTGATGCTATTCACTATGTGGCAAGCAGACAAGATAAAACCTATTGCATTTACGGTCCTGCTGGATGTGGCAAGACTCATAATGTATGTAGCATAGCTTCGAAGCTCATCAAAAAGACGAATGTTTATCTGTGCTTTGGTATTCAGTTCAGCAAGAACAAAAAGACGGCATTATTGCTGAAATCCGTAAAATATTCAACTTCGAGAATGAAAACTATTTGGAGGAATTGCAGAAAAAAAGCGGAAAGAGATACAGCTAATATCGGTGCAAGACGTTCAGTCTTTATCATTGATGCACTCAACGAAGGACTTGATGACCAATATTGGTGTGAGAGTTTGGGCACTCTTAAAATTGAATTCGACAAGTATTCCCACTTGTCGTTGCTGGTGACGGTGAGAAAACCGTTTCACGAAAAATACGAGTTGAACAGGTGGAGTTATCGGATGCAGCATCTTCCCGGGCTGGAGAACAGTCAGAACGTTGTGAATAAATATTTTGAAGCCTACCATATAGACTACAAAAACAATCTTTCCGGATTCAAGAACGGATTGTTTCTTAGTATATTCTGCGAAACTTATGTTTCGATGCCCTATTACGATAGAAGATGGTTAGGGTCATTGTGGGTGTTGTATCGCCAATATATCTATATGCGTGAAAGAGCCGTAGCACAAACGGTGGATGAAGACCCAGAACAGAATATCACTTGGTATTATCTCTGTAGATTGGCTCACTTGTCAGTGTTCAGTTACAAATTCCATCCCATCACTCGTACTAAAGCAAGAGCTGTTTCTAATCAACTATGTAGAAATCGTACTTGGAGCAAATCTCTTCTTTACACTTTAATTTCAAAACGGTTTGTTACTGGCTGACTGGAATTATCAGACGAACAGCATAGATGAAAAGGCTGTTGTTAAGTTTGAGTATGAACAGATGGAAGATGTGGTACGAGCCATTGCATTCTTAAATACCAAGTCGGATGAGCAAAGCAAGATAACGCAGCTTAAAGAGTGGATTCAGTCATACGACCGAGGAACACTTTGCAAGGAAGGCTTCTATCAATTTCTTACTTACATTACCATCCTTTGGCCGGAAAAATTCGATAAAAAGAGATCATTGAAGAAAAGAGGATAAGAAATAATGCTCTTCTTCAAAAATGCTTTATCGAAGGTTTGAGTGGCATTTTCATCCCGTTGAACAGGAACTCTTAAATGGGTTTTGGCAGGAAGCGGAAAGTACGTTAGGCTATCGTTTCATTTTCAGCGTGCCTTTACATTCGCTCAATGGCTTCTTGACGACATTGCATCGGTCTTTGAATGCACTGAGCCAAGCGGACTTGGATTTCAAATGGACTCCTGCCGTCAATGAGCATTACGAAGAGTCGGTGCTTTTATACAGAAGATGTGAATGAACAAGATTATAAGACGGAAGCCTATTTGTTGGTTTGGAGTTGTGCATCATCGCATCCCGTGATAAGGGCGCATGCCAAACGGAAGCTATGTCGCATACTTTGTAATCATAGTCGCTTGTTTGAAGTGCTGATACACGATTTTCATTCAGCCAAAGATACTTATATTTTAGATGGTCTCTCTATAATGCAGTATATGGTGCGTTGTTACTCTTACGTGATGTTGACCTTTTTCAATACTGTATCGCTCTTATCTATGACTATCATTTCCAAAGAAAACAACCGGTGGAGGATGTCAGGGTACGTGAATGGTTGTTAAAAATACTACTATTCACCAAAACGCAGAAAGATGGCATTGACCTCTTTTCAAAGGCATTGCCACCTTACAAACCGCAAGAAGAAATTGACCTTGAAACGATTGAAATCGAGAGGACTACTTCGGCCACACTCAAAGGTTCTAAGAAACTCTGGTTCTCATTGTGTGGATTTTCTGATTTTAATCGCTACATATTGGGATTCAACTCGAATTACGAAAGCCGCATTTATACTCTGATGTCACATGACCAGAACGACAGGCCGCCTATGCTACCCCTCGTTCAGTTGAAATCCATGGTGGCACAAAAAATCAACTCAATGGGTTGGAATGACCAATTGGGAGAATTGGATAATGGGGTGTATTCTACAAGCCGATATGACAACCTACGCGAGCGAATTGGAAAGAAATATCAGTGGAAGGCTCTGTTTGCGGTAGAGGCACAATTGATGGATCGTTTTGCGGTAGCAGACAGATGGCACTTTGGAGTAGATGGCGATAAGCGCATACTTCGCCCTCCTTATCCGTGGTACAGTTCCACGCTGAATGATTTTGATGTCACCCTGACCACTGGATTGATTGACGATGATGATATAGTTGATGTGCTGGATAAGCAATTACCATTTGTGATAAACAAGCAAATGACAGATACCGATTGGGTGGAGCAACCGGTTACAACAGCAGATTGCCAACACTTCTTTGTGGGTGAGGATAGCAAATGGGTATTGCTATTTCAGATTTTCTCCGAATTTCCCACGGACGGGAACATAAGGATGCCTATTTGTCATACGAAACATTCTTTGTTCGCAATCAAGATGTGCAGAAGTTTGATGAGTGGATAGTAAAACAAAATTTCAGTGGAAGATTTATGCCGACATCTGGACAGGATATATTTATTCGCCTGCTTGAATATCCGTGGATGTTACCTTATGTCAATAAGGAATATGAAGATTGGGAAAGTGTATTAGACGGTGACGGCAAGTGTCCTTGCCTTGTGATGCTGACCAACTATACCCAATTACAGGAAGAAGCCATTGGATTTGGTGATGAATATAAAGGAGAGAATATGTTGCCTTGTCCCGAACTGATGAGTACCATGCAACTTCATTTCAAAAGTCATGCTTGCTTCACCTATGGAAAGGAGGAACTTGGCTTCTTTCTACGCCTCTACCATACATTATCGTGAGGGCATTCTAAAGGATTGCATATTCGCAGGACGGTGTTAGAGGAATTTCTCCGTACCAAAGGTTATACCATGTATTGGACAATCTCGGCTGAACGCCTGCTTATAGTCGGAGCCACAGCCATACCTAAATATAAAACTTACTCTTTCTGCGCCAAATATGGTGAAGGGAAAAGTGAATTGGATAAAAGAATAAACAGATAATAGTGACAGTACCAATAATATTATTAAACTATAACAGCAGTCTACCAACTGCGACAAGTGCATCTCTTACTTGAAGCGACAGCGAAAGATAGAAATCGTGGTGATAGACAACTGCTCGCGTGAGGATGACCTTATTCGTTTCTGTGTTCGGCGTTGCAGAAATATCTCCAAAGAGATAGAACAAGAGTGTATTAGTTGTAGTGTTTTAAACTTAATATAAAACGAAATGAAGATAATAGAAAAGCGTGGACAGCTTATCCAAAATATTGATGAATAAAATATATTATCATATGTTTGTTTTGTTGCAACACCGTATTGGTTATATTATTTCTTTTTCACATCTTTGCAATCTTCTAATCAGCTATAAAAAGTTAAGCAAAACAGCGAACTTTTCACGTTGGATTAAACGTTGGACTATGGAATATTTAGCGAATTACGATATTGGTGCATAGCATTTTAAGAATAAAGCTCGAGTTCCGTACGCACCGCGACAACATTCTGAATTCCTTGAAAGTCAATCACTTTCAGGGGACTTTCTTTTTGGGGGGCTCAATCGGGGGACCAATCTAATAACAAAATCCTGAACGGGTTCAAGGACATCTATTGGAAATTAATCCAAGAACATCGGAACTTACTGCAAGGCAGGTGGTGGATTATTACAATCCGAACGCTTTAAACCCGTTTGCCCTGCAGCAAGAGGACTTATTGGTGTGGCCCGTGGATAAAATTATCTATGGGGAATGGGGCAGAGTCAAGCATGAAGTGCGCTCTCCTCCCCAGGAAGTTTGCAAAAGGGTATTCATCCTTCAGGTTGCATGGCAAGTGTTTCATTACCTGTTCGTTATGAACTGAAGGATGTTTCAGGGATATTTCAGCCAAGTCTCATTTCATTCGCCTGAGATATGAAAATCGTTCGGCTGAGAACGAAAAATCATTCGGCTGAGAACTTTTCACCGCTTTCCCGAATGACAGAATACTGAAAGATGCCTGAAACATCCTTCATCCTGTAAAGTGCTATATAATAGTTTGTTAATGTGGGTTTTGAAGGATGAATGCTATTTTTGAAAAACTCTGGGGAAGGAATACGCGAAAGAGAAGAAATAATATAGGGAAGCCCGTCTTAAAATAAAAGACCGGACTCAAAAGTATATTTTGAGCCGGTCTCTTTCTCCAACATCATTCAGGAACATTGAATGAAGTCAGGGACTCCTCAATCCACCATTGGAAATTCAATGGTTTCACTAACTTCGTTCCAGTTTTCGATTGTAGAAGTCCCGGTACTACCCCCAGATAAAATATCTCCTATCACGATGTTAAGGGTCAGACGTGTGTTTGCTGATAAAGTTGAATTCAGGTTACGTGACAGCTTGTGTACGCTGCCATCTTTCAACGTGATGAGTAATTCCAGCGGAGGAGTTTCTGAAGATGGGAATACCATTACAGTGGCATTACTCATTTCCGTTCCGTCTTCCGAGCGTTTCAGGTCAAATTTAATCGTCTTTGTCATGTCGGATGCTTCTGCTGTATAGAAGTTGATTTGGTTTGCGATATTTCCGATACGCACCTGCATGTTAGTAATGTTCGAACTGAAGATACCATTGTTTTTCTTCTTGACAATGACTTTCATACCAGCGATGACACGTTTAAGCGATGCTTTTAAGTCTTCTTCTCCTACTTTAGCTTCTTTCACAGCATATACGAGGTTATACAGGGCGGTAAGTCCCGTCATTGTTGCTCCATAAACTGAAGTAAAGAGAGGATAAGTCTACGCCAATACTGAATCTGGTGTATGGATAGCCGGAGTGTCATAAATAGGTTCCTCATATTTAGGCGTACCCCAGTATACCATATTGTATGTATTCATAGGCAAAGTGGAGTTCCCGATTATGTTCACCTTCAAGGATATGCCCGTCTATGATATGGTAGTAGCCATAGAATGGTGTAAGATTGCCATTGACATAGTTTCCGAAATAGGTAGAAGTTCCTGAAATACAGGGGTAAATTTCGATGACGCCAGTCAGCGGGCTTTGATAAAGGGATTCATCAGCGACCGTGGCACTGATTCTTGGGGTTATCATCCTGGTTTCATTGAGAATTTTGTTTGTGGTCATCGGATGAACATGATGCAGCCAGAACAAGGAGGCTTAATGCTCCCATCATAACATAATTTTTCATAACCATGTTTTTTAGAGTGAATAAATAAAGATTGGAAACAGAGGGAAATTTGGGGATTAGATTTAAATACGCTTCATAAAAGAGGAGTATACCAATAATAGAGCGGTAAAAGCGAATTATGGCCTTATGGAAAAATAATCGGTTGTAAAAACTTATTTCTTTAATCTTACTTTGTAAAGATAGGTATTTAAGTGGTATAATCCAAGTTAAAAACAGCCAATCTATATTTCTAAAACGTAATGAAGCTATTTTATACCTTGGGCAAACAGAAAAACTTGCATTCTAATTATATTCTAATTTCGTCTAAGTCCTTTATAATGCCTTTCACCTATTATTCCGGTTGGAAGGCTCTATTTTCACAAAAATTGAAAAGAAGCATGAAGAGATTACTGATTATCGGCCTGGCTTTTACTGTCTGTGATGCTTTGTATGCCGAGGAAGACATGCCGGGGCTTTCGTTGCGGGAAGCGGAAAAGTGCTTTCTGGAACATAATGTGCAGTTGACGGCTCAGAGATATAATGTAGACCGAGCACAGGCACAGGTGGTGCAAGCCCGTTTGTTCGACAATCGGTCATTTCGTTGGCAGAATGTATATAACCTTGAACGGGAAATATTTTTTGATGTGGGCAAGGAGGGAGAAGCTGCGATAGAGATAGAACAGGAGATTCCGATAGCGAGGCAACGTAACAAACGTATCAAGTTGGAGGAAATCAACCGTGAAGCGGCCGGATACCGTTTTGAAGAAGTGTTGCGCACTTTGCGGAGCGAATTGTACCGGAGTTTTGTGGATACGTATTACCAGTCACGTTCCATCAGGGTGTACGACCGTGAAATAACCTCGGTAGGCAAGCTCTTGCAAGCGGTAAGGGAGCAGGAGGAGGAAAAGGCAACATGTCCCGGATGGAAGTATCGCGTCTGGGTTGTTTCTTTTGTCTTTGCGGAAAGAACGGCAGGAAGCGGAACAGCAATTAGTGGAGATGAGGGGACGGTTGAATTTGTTGTTGGGTGCTCCGGCCGGACAAGACCGGGAACTGGTATTGGACGAGAGCATATTGGAAAAGGTAGACCTGTCCGCAGTTTCATTTGCCGATTTGGGCACGATGTTAGATTCGCGTCCGGACGTGCGTGCGGCCCGTGCCGGAGTGCGTGCGGCAGAAGCGAATGTGAAACTGCAAAGGGCGATGGCGGCTCCCGAGTTTTTCGGTGAGAGGGATGTACGACCGTGCCGGAAATTTCATCAACGACTATTTTGCCATTGGTGTCACATGCTCTGTGCCGATTTTCAACCGTAACCAAGGAGAAATCAAATCGGCCAAGCTGGAATTGCTGCAACAAGGCAAGGAGGAGGAGTACGCCGTGGATAAGGCGGAAATGGAACTTATTCGGCCTGCCATCAATTACAGAAGGCCGTAGAGCTTTACCGGGCATTCGACGGCCGGGTGGAACAGGATTTCGAAGCAACTCATGGAGGGCATCAACGAAAACTTTACGGCGCAACATCAATATGTTGGAATTTATCGATTATTATCAGAGTTATAAAGCTAGCCTGCAATGCTATGCGTTGCGGCGGGATGTTCGGGGCAATGGAGAACTTGAACACGGTTGTAGGACGTACGATATTTAAATTTTGAAAGCATGAACCGTATATTTTTTCTTATAAGTTTAGGAGTGTTGGCAGGGGCTTGTTCCCGTTCTGCACAGGTGACCGGTACGGAAGAGCCGGGAATGTTTCTTACGGACAGTTTGAAACGTGTGGTGTCTGTCGATACGGTCCGTTACCGGCCGGTGGCGGATGAATTGACGTTGACCGGCCGGGTGGCTTTCAATCCGGAAAAGGTGGCGCAGGTTTATCCTATATTCGGAGGGACGGTCGTGGAAGTACGGGCCGAAATCGGGATTACGTGCGCCGGGGAGACGTGTTGGCGTCATCCGTAGCGGCGAAGTGGCCGAGTATGAGAAACAACGCAAAAGAAGCGCAACACCGGTTGGCTCTTGCCCACCGCAACCTGCATTCCGTGCAGGTATGGCAGCATCCGGAATGGCTTCTGAAAAGGATGTCATGCAGGCCCGCAAGGAAGTGGGCGAGGCTGAGGCCGAGGCGGAGACTGGCTGAAGTCTTTTCGATTTACCATGTGTGTCGGGCGGGGCCAATTATCAGGTCAAGGCTCCGCTTTCCGGGTTCGTGGTGGAGAAACATGTCAATCCCGAAGAACAGTTACGCTCGGACGACGGTGAAGAAATGTTCACGATTTCCGGATTGGAAAACGTATGGGTGATGGCAGACGTGTATGAAAGCGACATCAGTAAAGGTAGGCGAAGGCGATTCGGTGCGTATCACCACATTGGCCTATCCGGAGGATGTCATTGCCGGGAAGATAGACAAGGTATATAATATGTTGGACGAGGGAGAGCAAGACCATGAGCGTGAGGGTGAAGTTGGACAATCGCGATTATAAGCTGAAGCCGGGCATGTTTACCCAGGTCCGAGTCTGCGGACGGGGGACGGGCAAGGGAACGGCTGTGTGTTCCTTCGCATGCCTTGGTCTTCGAGAACGGCCGCTATTATGTGGTTACGGTGGCATCGGACGACCGTTTGGCGGTGAAAGAAGTGGAGGTGTACCTGCACTCGGATGAGTCTGCTACCTATCCTCTGGGTTGACGGCGGGCGAGCGCGTCCTGAACCGTAACGTGTTGTTGGTTTATAATGCATTGAATGCAGGTTAGTCGGGAGGAAGGAGGTATGCACAAGTTCATAGATAACATCGTGGCTTTTTCGCTGAAGAACAAGTTCTTCATATTTTCTCTAGTACTACCGTGGCCGTGATAGCGGGGATTTGTCATTCAAGCATACGCCCATCGATGCGTTCCCGGACGTGACCAATACCAAGGTGACGGTGATTACCCAATGGCCGGGGGAGTGCAGAGGAGGTGGAGAAATTCATCACGATTCCTATTGAAATCGCCATGCAATTCGGTACAAAACGGATATACGTTCCACCACGCTTTTCCGGGCTTTCGGTCCTCCACGTGATGTTTGAAGATGACGTGGACGATTTCGTGGCACGCCAACAAGAGTGTACAACCTGCTGAATGATGCAGACTTGCCGGACGGTGTGACACCAAGTACAACCGCTTTACGGTCCGACGGGGGATATTCCATACGTTGCGCAGCGAGAAGCGGGGCGTACGTGAATTGAAGACTTTGCAGGATTGGGTGATAGAGGCGGCCAACACCCGGGCCGTCTCCGGTGTGGCGAACATCGGCGTGAAGGCTTTGGTGGCAGGTGAAAACGAACAAAGTAAGCGTCAATCCCATCAACTTTAAACGAAAGGATTACGTCTTTGGAGCTGTAATAAGGCGTGCTTATTGCATATCAATGTGGGCGGCGATGTCGAAAGTTCGCAGCGGCGTATGTCATTTTGAGGTATCGGTTGATTACTTTTTTTCAGCAGAGGAACTGCGTAACATCG
>VOFE01000244.1_pt1 | contig 19257 bp, 35 predicted proteins | sample 5384071 | NCBI WGS metagenome assembly VOFE01 (sample SAMN12384724, study PRJNA508395) | human gut metagenome | isolation source: healthy gut D | host: Homo sapiens
ACTACAATCCTTGATAATGATTAGTAACATACTCTATCTTACTACGAACTAGATTAGTCCATGCTGGAACATATAAGGCATACCAGTTTCAGGATTAATTTCAGCATATTTTTACGATAATTACTATCTAATTCTACGAGTATTAGCTAATCTTTGATTAATGCTATAAATTGATTATTATCAATTTTAGCTTTACCATCTTCATATACGTTTCCTTTAGCATCAATACTAACTCCAATACGAGAAGCAGCATCTTTGAAACTATCTTGAATATTAGCTGTAAAGTTATCAAAGAAGTCTTTAATAAGAGATTGTCCTTCAGAGTATTACCTATATTATCAATTAGTTTTTAATCCATCTGGGCAATCCAGCTTTATTCTTTGCCGTCCATGTGTTGTGGAATATCTTGCTGTATATAGATTAGAATACCAACCAGTTTATACTTAGTTTTGAATATCCAAGTTAAACTGTTTCAACCTTTCTTTAGAGGGAATTTTCCATGAGCATCCCAAAACTCTAATACTCTATTAGTAGTAGCTTTTTCAGTAGTAGTAAAGTTAACCTGACCAATATTATTATCGGTCATATATTTAGCAAAGTAAGCCAAGTTCACTATTACCTAAAAATCTAGGTATAAGTACAAATTCAGCATTTTAATCTGAATAGGATTAGCTAATTTAGCATCATTATCTATTTCTAAGTCATAATAGAAGTTCTTTTGAACTTGGTATTTCTTAGATAATTCTCCCAACTTAACATTATCAATAGGTTTACTTTCATCATAAAAAGAGCTTCAATTAAGTCTTTATAATTATCATATTCGCCACGTAGATACATTCTACGAACAAATTCGTCTAAGGTTATGAGCGATTTGAGCATCAGTTACTTCTGATTTATCTTTGGCAAACTGTTTAAGTACAAATATTCTGTCTCTTTAGATACTTTAGCTATCTTTAATTGTTTCTTTTAAATCTTCAATAACTCCACCCCCTTTGCTTTTGAACATCTTCCAAAGGTAATATATTCGAGCTACTATCATACACTAATAGTCTTATTAGGAGAAATTACTATATCTCCCAAATGCTTCTTGTACATTGTATAAGTCATAACCTGCATAAGCTAATCCTCCGGCTTGATATTCTTTATTACGTTTAATTGTATCACGAGAATCTTTATAATATGCTTCATCTCCAAAGAACATATCATTAAAAGATTGTTATATTGAATCTCATAGTTAAGTACCATTTCTGCAATAAAAGCATTAAATGATTCTTGACTAGCGTTCTTATATCTATCTACAAACTCTTTATTAGAACTGTATTTGAGCAACAGCTTCTTGTATTTATAATTAATATAATTATCTATATAATTATAAACTGAATTACGAAGTTCACCAGTAAGCCTAATATTGTATTCTCCATTCTCGTCTTGTATCAATGATATTTCACTATTCTTTTCCCCCATAAAGGGTGAGAATACGTCACCTCCTTCAAACCAATTCATATCTACCGTTTTAGCTGTCTCACTATTATACTTATTTCTTAACTTTATCAATAAGTAGACTTCTAAACTTAAATACCATTACCAGTAGGAACACCATTTGAATCAAGAATACCTTTACGATAATGATAGTTAAGTCTAGCTTCAGATTTACGTAAATCTTTTAAACTCGTCTTTTATCTTAGGCTTACCATTTTCATCAGATACGATAGTTACTACTCCATTCTCAACAGTTGTCTCAAATAAGAAGTTAATAGCTTGCGCCATTTCTGCAAGTTCTTTAGCATAAATATTAGCATAAGCTACATATATAGGATGTCCACGATTAATAGAGCCGTTAGCATTAAATAGTCCATATAATCTAACTTATAACTATTAAATAAAGTCTTAGGTGCATCAGAAGGTGTTTGAGTAAAGAACTATTTCTTAACTCCTTTAGTCATCTCATAATTGTCACCATTATTAGCGTATTCATTCAGAGTAATAATATATTCAAAGAGCATTGATATCTTTATAGATTTAGCCTTTCCTGTTACTTCGTTACTAACTCCGTTGTATAATTGTGCACCAAATTCACGATAATATTCAGTTAGTTCATAACCAGTATCTGTAAGACAGAAGTAAACCTGGGACTATTTTTCCATTAGACAAAGTTTTCTCAATAAGAATATTTTATATCTGTATTGAGGAATATTAGTAAATTTAACTAAAGTAATCACGTAGTTCGGTATTACTAAACAGATTATCATTATAAATTATCGTTAATTCTTTCAAAGAACTTACTTATATAGTTGTTCTTTAAAAATATCACTAACTAGATTGTTCTCTGCATTAATACTAGTAAATTCAGAATCTACTATCTGATAATCTTTAAATCTATTAGATATACGATTGGCTATATTATTAGCATAACCGCCTTTTGTATTGTAGTTGATTTTATCAAAGGAACTACCACATATTCTTCATTCTCTTTAGTTTTAAAGTATATTCACCTGCATAATAGATACGTTGTGCTTCATTATCTATCTTTTAATAGATTATTGCCTCACCTACTACTTTATTAAACTCTAACAAATCATCGACAATAGAAGAGATATTAGAAAGTTGGTTATCTGAAGTTACGAACGTAATTAACAACACCCTGTCTATTGATGCCGAAGTTATACTTATTAAAATTGCAGCAATTTGCTCTGTAATTTCTTGGATTTCATTTGTGTTAGAATTTTTAGTGTAGATAATCTGTTTTAAGTTCGTCTAATACAGCAATATCATTAGCCATAATAGAAGGATTGTGAATAAGTGAATGAAACTTATTAAGTATTTGTTTGTAGATTGTTTAGGAAAAGTATTACGATTCTTAGTAACCACATTAGAACCGTCTTGACTATAAACTACTTCATTACGTTCCCAAATAGGATTGTTTTAGTTGAGTAAATATCTTATTTCTCATCTGAACATTAGCTTCGTCTTCTGAAATAAGTAAACGTGCAGCATATTCTAAATGAGATACTTCTTTAAATCTTGCAGCAATAGTATGGAAACTTTCTACCATAGCTTCAACACTAGAGAAGTTACCATAGTTATTAATAGCTTTAAAAAGAACTATCAAAGCCAACTTTCAGCCATGCCTGAATAAGTATTAGAAGTATCAGGCTGTTCATTTATAAAACTATTACTATTTGTTTTAGGTAAACGAGCAAACCATTCTTTACTTCTTTTGCTAACATTTTATCTATATCTTTTTCGTTGGTCAGATATTTCAGACCAATCAGCACGAAAGCAGCAATAGTTTCTTGGTCATCTTGACGAGGTTTTGTTCACTATCTTCTTTAACATCATCATTAGATTCAAAATCTTCATTAGTATCTATACCAAACTCTTTGCTAAGACTAACTACTTCCGGTGAGAGTTAATTACTATATCAAATAACTCATTACGATTATAATTACCGCCATCGTAAAGATTACGAATAATAGTACCTACATAAGCCTTTTGTTCTTGAGTAAGTTTCTTATCATTCTCTTTTAGATGTCTATTAAGATAAGTAATCATAGTCAGCTTTATAGCGGCTTGAGGACTTAACTCATTACCAGCTTTTATCCTTTATTACTTCGTTTCACCCTTACGTTTTTATTAGCAAGAGCTTTTACGAATCTTCCTTGACTCTTTAAATAAATAGTAGCAAGAATATTAATAGCGTGGTCTTCTTTCGCTATGTCATTACCAAATACACCAGTCCGTGAAGTACGAACGTTCTGAACATAATCTTTAGTATTGATAGTCTCTCTGTTATTATATGCTATTATAGCATTAACAGTATTAGTATCAATATTCTCATCATTGAAATCTCTACCAGCCTTTTCTTTATACCAATCACGAAAACTATTGTCTTCGATAGTAGCAAGGTATTCAGTAGACTTTCTAACATCATTATTAGTAAGCGGTAATAGCTTATCTAATTTAGGGTTACTAGGAATACAACTCATATACTTTATATTATTAATTAAGTTATTACTAACATTACCAAAGATAGTATTATTATCAGCACTATCAAATATATTTATCAAATAGTCTGAAACCACACGTTCTGAAGGCTACCGAACGCCATAGACCGCAAAAATTCTGCCGAAATTCGCGCATTTTATATAGCGTCTCGATAGTAAGATAGGAAAACAGAAAAGTCCGACGATGCGCTTAAAATGGCTCATTCTAAGGCTCTCTGCCGGACTTTCATCTCTAGGCTTATCTTGCTTAACTACATACGAAACTAAGCTCACCAGTGTCAAACAAATGCGTCACAATAGCCTTTTGTCGATTATTCAATCCCTCAATCAGACTATCGAAATTATCGACTTGACGGTAGTTATCACTTATACTACTATCTAAATCTAAGTCTATATCAGGAATATCAAATACATCATCGGTAGGAACGCTAACATCTTCCTCTGCTCTATCAAAAGTATCGTCATGAGTAACAGTAGAAGTACTAGCTGTATCACTAGTTTCTAATCCAATAGTAGATAAACGATTACGAACTTCTCAAGTAATGTATTATCTATTTGTCCTATTTTTACCTATTAATTCTACTAAAGCATCTATTATTTTAGTAAATAGGTTATTTGATTCAGTAGTAGGATTAGAATCATACTTAATTCTAGCAAGTAATCTAGCGAATGTACGATTAGTAATAGCTTCAACTACAAACTCTTCAATAGCAACAGCTCTAGGTTTACCACTATTCAAGAACTCTCCATACTCATCTATCAAACGAGAATCTTGATTAATAAAAGTTAGCAAACTTATCATATAAGTCTCGAATGATTGTTCTATATTAGCACGTTCATCATTAAGTAGATAATGTACACCTTCGTGTATAAGAGTAAGTACTCTACGTTCAGGAGCAAGACCATCGAAACGATTACTAAGAGTAATAGCATTACCACCTGCAACTATTCCTGCAAATCTACCTTCATCGCCTACTATTTCAATATCAGGATTAAGTTTAATACCAGCACTTTTCTAATGCAGATATAACAGATAGTAGATTAGGATTATCAGTGTTAGCTTGCGCAACTTCCATAAAATTACCTATTTTAGGAGTACTGTCTTTACAGCAAGTGGGTCAGGGTACAACTACGGGAGACACAGTTTGTTTAACCCTTTATGGGGGGAAACAGCTGGCGTCAGCCGCGTTAAGTACGACCAGTACTACGACTAGGATTCATAAGAGTAATAGTCCTATTATAAACATCGCCAGTATAATTAAAGTTACTAATGATATACCTTTACTATCAGTAACATTTCCTAAATCAGTAACCAATACTCCGTCCTTAGCTACAAATTCTTCATAACTACTATAACCAGTATCAAAACCGATTCTGTCTTGAAGTATATTAGGTATCTTAGCTTGTAACTTGCCGTCTACAACTCTAAATAGATTAGATTCTACGAATAGCTGAATTAACAACATTACGAGTAAGTAAAGCATATACTTCTAAAAACATTTACTAAAATTACCATGAGTTATTAGTAGGAACAAAACCATTAGGCATACGAGCCATAAGTCTTCTAGGTTTAAGTTCACCAGGAATAGAAAGCTACATTTCTATCTTTAAGATTAAAATAAATAGTTGGCGCAACTCTATTAATAATTATTAAAAGCATGACCTCTTACTTCATAACCGTACAGTACTTTCTGTTTACCTATATATTTAGATACTTCTTCTAATAGTTGAGTATGAAGATTTTCATTGCCTTGTAGAGTAGCATCTAATAAAGAATGAAGTAGTTTATCTAATCCTTTCGTTAAACCTCTTAGTATATTCAGTAGCACCAGTTTCACTATTACTCATAGTATTCTCAATGACTAGGAACTGCAATAAGTCTTCCTTCTGAATCTTTAATAGTCATAATTTACTACATTTCTGAATACGACTAGCGCAATATAGTATTGGTTTTAATATCAGCTACTCCGCCGTCAACTCCTACTACTAAACGATAACCGTCAGTTGCTTCACTAGTAGTAACATCTCCAAACTTACGATATATAGGATTACCTTGTTTATCTTTAGCATAAATAACTACTACCTGAACTTGTACGTCCAACAACTAGACGTTTCTTTTTAGACTTAGTTTTACTAATAGAGGACTTTAAGTTATTAATGTCCGTATAAGACTTCTTGAGTTTATTCATCCAATTAGTTAACGAATCGTTAACAATGGTACTAAAATCAGACGATTAACATTAGAGCATTATTAAAAGAATATAATACTATTAAAGATGTCTAATCTATCTAATAGATTAGTTTGAGTATCACCGAATAAACTAGTTAGATTCTTCCAGTTTCTCATTCTCTTGTAAAGCATTAAGCTGATGTCCGAATGTTCCTTCAACTTCAGGGTTATTACGAACACGATACAAACGACGTATATTATTAAGCAGTTGTACAAATTCTTTAACTACTTTCATCTTCATTACTAATAATAGATTGAAGTTGAGTTATGAAATCTATACTGCCATCTTTAACAGTATATCTCCAACCTGATTCATAACTTCAACATTACCGTTATTATAACCAATCTTAGAAATCCTCTCTATTTTAATTCCATGAGGACTTAACTATAAGATTATTCTCATCTAATTCTACACTAACTGTATCATTAGATTTAAGTTGTCAATACGAGAATAAACTTTACTATCGCTTAGATTAAACTAAATTAAAGAAATAACCATTATCTTTAGCTCGTTTGTTTATCTTCTGCAATAGCATTTTCTAATGTCTTACTTGCAGACTGTATAATATCAGAAGGCGTCTTCTTCTGTATCAACATTAACTATCTTACCGTTTACTATTTGACGATTAGCTAGAACTTTAATATCGTTATATAGATTAATAGCTCTAGGATTAAGTTGTTGTAGATATATCATCATATCATTAAGACTAGTAAAAAGTCTTACCTTCTACTTCATTACGCTTGATTCTGATTATACAAGTCTATGATAAGATTTGATTTCTTCTATTACGCTGACGTTGACCTTCCAAATCATTATCAGATATGGATGATTCAAGAACTGTATTTATCAGTTCCAGTATCTTCTTTCTTGGAAGTATCTACAACAGTAATATCTCCAATAGCAATAGCTGCATTAAGTTCTTCAATAGTGACATCAGCAATTTATATTGCCTTTAGCATCTAATCCAGTCAATACTTACATTTCCGAACTGCTAATACGAATATCAATATCATTAACAACTGGTTTTCGAGATACGTCCTAAGACTTTTAAAAGATTTGCTATCGTATTCAAGATTACCTATATTAGACTTATTTACAATACCTGAATTAGATTGAGATACTACTTTGTCTAACGTTTCCTTTAATTTCTTCTCTTTTGCAGTCTTTGGTTTAGGTCTAGGCTTGGAAGCAACTTCTAGTTCTTCTTGGTCGTCGCTTCGCTCCTCCCTTCCCCAGAGGAAGTTTCTTGCTGATTCTCCGGCTGTCTTTGCTGTACTTCATTCTGTATGCTTCAACATTTCTTCTCTTAGTAATAGCTTCTCTTAGATTACTTATTTCATTCTTACCATTCTCTGAATTAGTTTAAAATACTAACAGCATTAGATAAACTTTTTTATTTCTAGTATTCTGACTTTCTTCATCAGTAAACTTGCATTTATCTAGTGCTTTCTCAAGATTACAAGCTCTTCTTCATTAGCCATATTAACAAAGTCATTAAGATTCTTCTTTTTGCTGATTTAACTAGATTCTTAGCTGCATCTTCTAATTCTTTCTTACGAGTATCTTCAAATTCCTTAGCTTGTTCATTAGTAGTAATAATAGGAACGATGGTAATTATCTACGAATTTCATCAAAAGTATCATCCCCATATTATCATATATACAATTAATATTACGAACTTGTTTAGCAAGTACCAAGACTAAAGTCTTTACCTGCCTGTTTAAACAGAGCCACATCATTTCATCAAGTTCTTCTATTTGTTTCTTGATTAAAGTTATTCTGTTCTTCGCTACCTTCTATTCTAATGCAATATTCTCTACACTACGACATTATCTAGGAACAAACTTTCCATAGGACTTAAACCTCTTCGTAAAGTCTAGTAACCTTTAGATTCGATTACTCGTGATAAATCAAGATATTGACTAGCTTGCGCTCTATCTAAAGGATTGTTACTATTCTTTAGACTATTATAAGTAGACATTACTTCTCTACGATACTGTTCTAATATACCTAACTGCATACGATTCTTAGCCATGGGTCAAGAACTTCATTAATAGCCGGTATGCTATTCTCAATTGAGATTGAATAGTATTAAGTCTTTCTACTCGTTTATTTAATAAGTCCGCTTCTTGTGCATTAACTATATTCTCTGATATAGCAACATCTAAGTAAAAAGCATCATCAATATTAGAACTTCGTAATGCAGTAGAATAATTAACGTATCTATCAAGAACAGTACGCATAGTTTTTCTTTAATTCTTTCGTATCTCTATCGTATTCAGTATCATCTACAAGACCTGAATCAACTAGTTTCTTCTTTTAGTCTAGAGTCTTCAATATAATCTTCAAGTAGTTCATAATTTACCTGAACGAATAGCATTTAAGTAAGGTAGTATTAAACTTCTCTTTAGCCGCTGCCCCAAATCTTCTTGTTCTTCAGGGCTAACCTTAGTATAACAGTAGTACCAACTGTTGGGTCTTGACTAACAGTACCGTCATCTAAATAAGTAATAGGATTACCATTAGCATCACGTTCTATTTGATATGGATTTTCACCTATTATCAATAATCTGCATCTGACGAGCATACTCATTGAATACCTGTTCACGACCATTTATTTCAGCAATACGTTGTTTTCTCTTCTATATTACCACCTTTACGATTATTAATGATCGACATAGTACCACCAAAAGTAATACCGCCAATAACTCCCCAAAGTGCAGCATTGTATAATTGAGGATTCTGCAAGTACTTTCTCTATTCTATCCATAGAAACAGCACCATTATATTGTCCAGCTTGACCTAATAGGTAACGACCATATAAAAAGTACCTTCTTCTTGACCTATAAAGTTAATAGCTTCTTCAATACCTTCGGTTAATTCAGATAATAGTAGATTCTCACTAGAATTAACAAAGCGATTTATTTACCTGCAAAATCTTTAATAGTACCTTTTGCCGCTTGACCTAAAAAGTTTGACTAGCAGATTCAACACCAGTAGAAGCTATTCTATCGAGAGCTTGATTCTGTGAATAACGAATACGTGGAGTAATAGCACGATTGACTTGTCCTATTGCTTTATTAACAGCACGTAACTGCATGAAATCAAAGAATACGTTACCTGCGTTATAACCAAAAGGTTACGCATGGCTGCCTTATCTGCAACTATAAGAGCAGCTTCTTCTTTAGTTCTTTCTTTAGCTTCACTTGCAATATCAGGATTGTTATCTAACCAATTCTGAAACTCTTCATCAGGACATTCCAGTAAACAGAGACAATGCTTCGCCTTCTATTTGTTCTGCAACACCACGAGCTTCTTGATAGTTTTCACTAAACGCATACCAATAGCTGTAATACCGTCATTAGCTAATATCTTTAATCTATTAGCACGATATACATTATCTAATTTAGTAGCCTTCTTTGCCCAATTCATTGCACGACTTTACTTTAGAACTACTACGTCCTAATGCTGCAACTCCTTTACCAACAGCTCCAACTCCTTTAGTTAAAAGAGTGCCAGGAATCATTAAAGATAGAGAACTAGCAATACTAGGAACCTGACTAAAGAACCAACCTGAAAAGTCATTCATATCAAATGCTTTATTAGGGTTCTCACGATATATAGGAAATAAATCGTCACGAACATAATCAGATATAGTATCGCCAGCTCTTGTAATAAAGTTACTAAAAGGTTTATCATCTAGTATTCCAGCAGTGGCTATATCTATTAAGCATACCCATACCTCCAACAGTATCACCAATAACAGTACTAATAGTTTGTCCTAAAGCATTACCTGCCTGTTTTCAAGTTGATTTGATTCTTAGCACGTAGAGTTTCTAATTCTTCTCTACTTTGATACCTATTAGGTTCAGCACCATACTTAGCTAATGAATGATAATCTTCTCTGTACCAGTAAATACTTCTTTACCTGTAAGATTACGAAACATAAAATCACCTTGTGCAGCAACATCAGGTTTATATTTAGTAACAGTAGGAACATCATTAGCCATATTAACAGAATTAGCCCCACTAGTTAGTGGGGCTTTTTCTACTGATATATTATCAAACATGTTTGGCATACGCTTACTTCATTAAGTCGTTCATTTGATTAAGTATAACTTGACTAGGAGTTTCACCTGTAAGACTAGAGTACATTCGATTAAAGAATTGAAATACTTGTCTCTTAGTATCTATATCTAATTCATTTAGATTACCAGTAGCACCTGCCATTATCATAGCCTTCTGCATAAGCGGACGAGCAATCACTTTGTTGCTCTTCTATGGGGAATTTGCAATAGAACCATTTCAGCACTAATCAAATCTATATCTTCTTTAACAGGGAGCAAGAACAGCATTAGCTTGATTGTTTTGAAGCATACGTTCAAATAACTCACTTTCAGTAATTTTAATTACAGGAGAATCACTAGCATGAGTATTTGATACAGGTTGCCATCAGTAACAGCTGAATAACTACCGTCTCCAAATTCACTATCTGATAAACGATAACCTCTTTTAAGAGCGTTATTGTACTTAATAGAATTGAGAGTGTCCCATGCTTTAACAGCAGGCAAAGATTTAAATCTCTCTATCTCATCATTAAGTACAGCACCTGTAATCATATAGTCTCCGGCTACTGCGTTCTGTATTCTATCTTCCATATCAGAATTCAGGATTCTTACCAACATTCTTACCTGTCTTTACAGTATAAGGAATATTTAAGAATATACAATATTCACCAGTAGAAAGCAGAACTACACCAACCGTTATTAATATTCTTCTTCTTAATTTTGTGCTTGAATAGTTTGCATGATAGCATCTCTATCTCTACTATCTTCCAACAACTTCAAGAACTCCTTCTTCATTACGTTTCTTAATAACTATACTTCCTGGATTAGCAATACTAACCATATTCATAACCCGTTCATTATAGTCTTTTAGTTGTTCAGATTCAAAGCCCTGACCTAAAGCAACAACATGAGGCGGTAAGTCAAATACTGCTAAGTCTACATAAGTAGGAGGAAGAGTTTTAGATACTCTTTCAGTCGCAGCATTAGATATTTGTGCAGCTTTCTCATATACATAGGCTATTGAGTTTTTATCACTTCCGGCAGTTGTTATCTCTCCACGACCAAGTGCTCTAAAGCCAGCCATAAATGCAGTGACTTTACTACCATAATATTTATTACCATGATAGACTTCATCAGCCCTAGTAAATGATTTAGGTTCTACACCTTCATTAGTAAATCCAATAGGATTAACTTTAATACTTCACTTATTTCAGAGCTAAACGAGTATAAGCATCTTTACTAATACGAATATATTCTTTATCCCCTATTTTAGAGAATGATACATCTTGTCTAGTAAGACCCATATCAACCTTAGTTTAGATATAATAGCAGCCTTACTAGCTTCGTTAATAGGATTAACAAGAACTGTATCGAAACTATTACCTTGTGAATCTGTGAATAACTTATTCATTCTATTAGCATATTCACGTTGCATAGGATTATTAGTATCTGCCATATTTCCATTACTAAGTCTCTTACCTAAGAAATCAGATGCAAACTGTTCATCTTGTGTAAGATGTCCTTTCATAGCATCTAATCTATTATTAGCGTTATTAATACCACTATAATAATTATATGCTTCATCCAATGCTTGCTTCTTAGCTGTATCAGACAGATTGCTATTATTAGCAATACTTGACTTAATTGAGCATACGCTTTATCTAATGGAACAGATTTAGATATTCCATAAGTAGCGAACATATTGGCTAATTGACCATTAATGTATTTAATTGTGACGCAACCTTAGCAGGAGTATCAGGCTACTTTCTCTTTACCACCAATTGTTTTGCATAGAAGGCACATCAGGTTCTTTTTTACCTGTCTTAGGTTTAGCAGCAGCTTTACGTGAAGCAGCTAATAGATTAAATCCTAATTCAGGACTAATTCTACTTTCAGTTCTACGATAAGCAGAAGCAGCATATCTAGGAGCAAATAGATTCTCTTCAAATTCTCTCTGCGACATAATAGTTCCTGTCAGGCTTAGTAACAAGATTATTCTTATTACCTTTTATTAGCTTTCCAAACATTAACTTTATAGTCTTGTTCAAGAGAAGCACGAGCACCAGGAGTTTCATTTTAATGCAGCTTCAAATGCAGCACGTATCTTTCCTTAGATAACTGTTGAATACCACTGGAAGTTTTAAGATAAGGAACATCACCAGCAGCAATATTTCCTCGACCTTCTTTTAAAGATTACCTTCTGCATCACCCCATACTAACTGTTCGCCTGAACTAGAATCAACACCAACAGTAGACAATACTTTCTGATATAAAGTATTATAATCTATTTGTTCAACAGGACGATAATTAGGTTTGGAATTGATTGCCGCCTATTATTTTGCCTGTTTCATCTGTTTGGTCTTGATAATTATATTTGTTCTGTTCCAATGTATGCTTCTTAACATCTCCGTCATAAGCATCACTATTAGTAACTTCATCTTGGAATTTTTAAACTCTTGTTGATAACGCTCACGACCAATAAGTCCTGGATTACTAGCAACTTCTCCGGCTAATCTTCTTGCAGTAGTCAATGCAGTAGCATAACTACCTTCTTGAGCACTTGCTTCTATTTGAGCATTAACATCTCGAATATTTATCGAGCCACTCATTTTCAGCTTCGTTTAATTGCTTATTAGCAAGAAACGTTTTAATCTGATTACTAGTTTCAATAGCAGTATCATGTTTCTGTTGTAGAGTATTTAACGTACTATTGTAAACATCTAAAGGAGCGGCAACCCGCTCCCTCTTTTTGATAACCAGCTGTTCTAATATCTATCGGCATAGTTATATTATTTATAGTTAAGCAATCTTTTTCTTACCACCACATCTGAATAGACTACTACGTACTTTACTCAATCTACCTTTATTCTTATCCATCAATTTTAAGAATAATTCCATTTGTTCAGGATTTACAGACATTATAGCGGCAGTAGCATTTTCTTCTGAACGTCTCTCTATCCATACCTAATTGATAATCTCTAACTGCACTAGTAAGACCTTCAATTATATTAGTACGATTATTAGCTCTTGCTTGAATCTTTCATTTTCTGTTTGAGTAACTGCATTATCATAAGCGTTTAATACTTGATTGTTTGCAGCTTCTACTCTTTGACGATTAAGAGCATAACGATTGAGAAGGTCTGTCTCAACATTCTCTTTCATACCTCTTAGTTTATTACGTTCGAGAACTCCACGATTAGCTAAAGATTGAATACGAGCAATCTTTCCTGACGAACTAGAAGTATTGAATCAATAATTCTAGCCATATTTCTTTCAGAATCTCGACTTTCAGCTAATTGTGGATTTATATTATAAGTAGTTCTCATCCTTGCAGGAATTATAGTTCTAGGTCTAGTAGGAGCTTGAATATTATTAATACTGTTCTTATTAGTAACACCACTTTATAATAATATTACCTAATGCTCCAATACTAGCACTAATAGCTTCTCCACCTATACCGCTCATAAAGTTTCCAAATCTACTAGATTTAGATAATGGACTAGTACTAGAACTAATAGAAGCTCCAACAGGTTTACTTGGAACTACACTATTAGTCTTAACAGAATTCATATTAGCTTTAGTCAAAGCATTAGGAGCAAAACTGCTACTATAATCCTTTTCTAAACCAAAGTTATTATAGTTATCCTTTAATAATCTTGTTCTAGAACCAAGAACTGATTTCTTCAATTCAGGATATTTCTTATATACCTTAGCTCTCACATCAGAACGACCATGAAGTCCAGCTAATCTAAGAGCATCACGAGCATCAGCTTTAGTAGGAATAGGATAACTTCACGACCACCGCCTGCAAAGTCTTTTAGACTTAACACTAGGATAAGGTTTCTTATCTGAACCGTAATCTTTCTTACGAGATAATCCTCCTAGCTTTTTCTTACCAGTTATTGTTCTCATATTTCTTTTCTTTTAGTACACGTCATCGTTAAGACCATTTCTATCTTTAAATGACTCTTGAGCATTAAATACTTTAGAAGGCTTAACACTCTTTCTGAACTAATTCAGCCGGACTATTACCATTAAGTATAGGTTGAGCACTGAATACTTTAAGTTGCTTTAGGAGTAACTTGCACTACTTCACCGCCTTCAGCCAACACCTGTCTTACCATCAATAACAATACCTCCAGTATTGTGTTTACGTCCTTAAGAAGAAACGAATCTTTCTTAATAGGAATAGCAGTACCACCCCGACAATACGTAATTCAGTTCCTTTTATGGGGGAAGGTTCGTACTTTCCCGCCCTTAGATAAGTATTGGCTTAAGAACTGTGACCTCTCTTCTTCGGACATCATGTTCTCATTTTGAGCACTGGCTAAAGCCTGATTGTCTTGTAGGTTTTGAAGACGCTCTTGTCTTAACCTTTCGGCTTGTTCAGCTTTCTTCTTTCTTACGATTGCCTATGATACCACTAACAATACTAGTACCAACAGAAATCGCAAAGTACCTATAAATGCTTTTAGGTCTTTGTTCATTAATACGTTTCATTATTCTCTATATTTATTAACATAACATTCAATCTTCTTAATCTCTATCTTAGCTGTTCCGTCATTAATTACAAAACGCACACCTAGATATTTACCATTAATAAGATTGGATTTAAATGGTTCGTAATTCTTATCAACATCAACAGTCAATTTACCAGTAAGTCTATCTATTGGATAATTAGTAACTACTTCGTTTAGAACACTACGGAAATAATTATAATTCCATTTACCATGTTCATAATAAGGTTTAGCTGTATCGAAAGTATTACGTTCATTAACAGTAATATCTTCAAGTCTACTTATCGAAGTATTACTAAACAATAGTATCTTATTACCTGCAAAGTTAATGTCGTTAGCTTTATATAAGTCATAACTTATGTAGTTAAGTACTTTAATAGTATCGTATTCAAGATTGGAATAATACATCGACTACCATAGTATTATTATTGTCTCCCTACATAGAAAGGATTCTTATTAGCGGCTATCTCAAAGTCTTTATATTTAAGATAACTCAAAGGCTTTACAAATCCTAATTGACCTATAATATTCTTCTTGTTGAAGGAACTAATATACAAATTAGTTTTTGTATTATAAAATCCTCTACATAAATAAGTATGTACACTTATCCAAGTATTATGACGAAATTGTAACTAAGGGTAAAGTCTGAAACATCCCCATAAAGGAGCAAATCACCGATTATTCTCCTTATCCATTCCCATTAGTATTTGAGTATTACTAGTTAAATACTCATCTAATATAGACTGTACTCCGTCACCTAAGTCATTTAGATTCTTCATCAAATCTATATAACCCCTTCTTCTTACTTCTGTCTAAGAATATAGGCCAGCTTCATTACATACGTATGCTTCAAAAATCTTGTAGACCACCATATCCTTTTCACTAGTAAATACCTCTTGATAATCAATATCAAAGCATCAGGCATTAACATTTGAACATCTTTGTCTTTAGTATAAAGCGTATTATCTCTATTAAAGATAAACATTGAATGTTCGCACATTATAAGATAAGTGCCAATACCAATAACGTTAATGATATCCACCTTTATTTTCGCTAATTATCTTATAAGCATTTAGGTCTAAATATTCGCTTTCATTTATTCTCTATTGATTCATCACTAATAACATCAGTTTCTACGAATAGTTTGACAGTATTCTGTAACAAAATTACTATATAATAATTCATTATAATTAATGAATTTCTTACCTGCATAATCAAGATACATACTACTTATTTCAAATGTATCATTGATAGTAGTAGGTAATGAATCATAAACATTCTGAACGAAAGAATTATTATCAGTATGAATAGTATAGTATCTTTTCTCATCAGGGAGCTGTTTTTAATAGTTTTTAGCAAATAATGGATATAGCGAATAATAATTAAGAATTATTCTACCCCTTAGAATTATTACCTACTCTTTCACTATCCCAATGTACTCTAGGGAAATTAGGATAAAGATTGAAGTATTATCCGTAGCTTTTTAGGTATTGGGTCAGTAGTATCATAGTATACACCATTACGATTAAATGCATAAACACATGCTGTCATAAAGTAATAATTATAATTATAGATATAATCTTCATAACCATAATTATAAAGTATCTCCTGTTGAACCAACATACCCAACATAACCAAGTGGAATAAGGTCTTTATTCTCCGACATATATAGAAAGTTATCACTTATATTAAGTAATAAGCTATTTACATAACCTCTACCATTTGCAGTATAGAATCCCCTAACTTTAATGACTTATTCAAAACAAGATTAACAAAGCTTCTCTACCTGCATTATTATCATCTTTTATCAGCCATTATAATAGTAGAGAGCTTTTAACAGCTCTAATATCTCCAAATTCTTCTGAAGGACTAGATTGATTAAAATCAGTATCACTACTATAATAGTCAGTAAACATAGGACCTTTAAGCATTACCCATAGTATAACGACTATCGGTAATAAATATATTACCAGCACCTGACTTCTTTATAATATCAAATTCAGGATAATAGAAACGAATATTATTAACTTGTTCATTAAATGCAGTATTAAAATCATCATCTCTACGTACAGGAACACCCTTCACTAACTAATATAGGTTCTGTCTTTCATAAGATATAAAATATCCTACGAACTCTTTTCTCATAGGTATGTTGTCAAATAAGAATTCTATCTGATGAATTCCTCTGTAACTAGGATTTCTAGTTCCTCTAAACATACGATTGCCATTATTGTTTTTATAAATAGCAATACCATTAGAATTATATTTAGGAAATATATTACAGAATCTTACATTACTAATGCTATCAAATATATTAACTACATCGTGTGCATTATTAGTATTAATATTACCATATTGACTTTTATAAGCATCAAATTTAGTCTTAATATCAGATATTAGAGTGTCTTCATTTTATATCCATTGTTAGTGGTGTATTACCTTCATGCTTTGTACTAAACTAATAGTCTCTGAATAACTCATAGTATTAGGAATATTAATACCGTCAGTAATATTACCATTAGGATATACATAATGTACAAAAGTGCACATTGATTAATTGCATACTTAGAACAAATCGACTGCATTTTGTATCTTCTGTAGGTTTAGTTTTCCTCTTACTATCCAATATCTTGGGAGAAGCAAAATCCGAAAGCATAACTAATATAACCTCCTTTAGGACCACTAACATGCGAAGCTCTTTATACTTATCATTGTGTAACCAGAATTCAAGGAACTCGCTACCACTAGAACTAGGCTACCTTTCTGCTTATTGGTTATACATTGTCTTTACCAAAAGTAGGAATATCAAAGAAGTAAACCGTCATAATTACTAATTCCGTCAAGATTAAACTTCTTATTCTTTTGGAAACAAATATATGAATTACCTAATACTCCTTCATAGGCTTTGGTAGTACTCCCTTTCAACACTTACTCTATCATAAATAGTATAATCTTCATTACCTGTGTAATCATAAAGTAGAAACAGTCCTTAGATAATTTTATAAATGGAATAACTATCATGAACTCTTTCTCGGCAGTGATTATAATAGTTTGATTCCTTCTTCTACTGTTTCTTTTAATATAACCAACTCAGGATATAAGCCTTTTTAAGTCCAGTAAATGTTTTAGGTAGAACTTAAATCTGCACTAAGACTATTTATAACATTAAAGTCCAACAGTATAACTTTCATCCAATATTGAAATCGTCATCTCCGTTGGTTCTCTATCTGCTTTCCATTTATATACTGTTTCATGTATTCCTTCAATTTCGTTAATTAAATCTCGCGTAAAATTTATTTTGCAATTGTTGGAAATTAACAGATAGATTAGGAAATAATTCATCTGATTGCATGTCTACCAGTTTCGCCTTCACTATTAATAAATTAAAATAGCACTCTTCTCTGCACGATGCCAATAAATATCGTTTAATCTATCACTATATTTAGTAGCAAACATAAACTTATTCTTAGATTAACATCAGTATGCAATTCTAAGTTTATCTCCTTCGGTTAATCCTCCTTCAGCTTGTGTGTCTTAACATCATCATTTATTGCTCCCGTAAGGATTAATTGTTTCATATTCATCAATAGTATATATAGTTGAATTAGGAAACTTAGCTTTAATAATAATATCTAATACTCCTCCACTAGTCCACATAAGCTGTTTAGAAAAGAACGTCTAAAATTTCATTCAACTGTCTAACAGGACTTCCAGTAGACATATATCGTATATTTTATAATAAACAGTCAACAGGATGGGTGTAACGGTCGTATTTTAATTATGTATGTTTCTTCCCCCAATAGTAACATCTCCTGAGCACCACAGGTCTCGATAATTTCTCTAGTATCATCTGGCCAGTTAAATTCTTCAGTGATACTACTTTAAAGTCAGTATTAAACTCTCTTTGAAATATTAGGAGCACTCATAAGAAGTACTAGTAAACGAAATCATTAGTACCGTCCATATCTGATGTAAGATGATGACTGCACGAATCCTAGACTTACTATACTAAAATATTTATCAGGACATATATCTCATCATAGTAAGTACTTCCGTATCTACTAAATTCTAGTATATACCAATCTTATTATCAGGTTTAACAACTACGGCAGTAGCAGCTTCATATAGATTATCTGTATCTTGATAAGAAACAATATAGAACGGAGTAGTATGAAGCCATATAATTACTATCTTTATAGAAAGCTCTACAAAGTCTTGGGATGAAATCATTAAACAATAAGTACCGTAACTATTCTTACCAATACGAGTAAGAAAAGAACTTTCTAGTAACTTCTTTATATTCACTACCGTCACCATAAGCACGTCCTTCCTTTTAATAGTTACTACATATCCTTTGCTAATATCAAATGTTCTAGGATTATTAACTATTGACGAAGTTGCAGCTCTAGTAACACTACTAAGTCTCGTATAGATTGTT
>VOFE01000563.1_pt1 | contig 19242 bp, 38 predicted proteins | sample 5384071 | NCBI WGS metagenome assembly VOFE01 (sample SAMN12384724, study PRJNA508395) | human gut metagenome | isolation source: healthy gut D | host: Homo sapiens
TTTATCCCAGATTGTCCGATCTCATCGAAAAAAAATACCAAAAAAAGCCCGGCGTTATCATCACCTGGCTTCTGATCGTCTTTATGGCCTTTAACATCATCCTGTCCAGCCTTGCTCTTGACCGGTTCAATAAACGACAGACCAATGCGCCAAAGACCGGTTCTGCCGTAGAGCAATTCCTGGATGAGCATTTTCCGGATGAACGGATGGAGAAGATTTATCCGAAGGCGAAAACGGTAGTCAAATAAAACGCTCCGGGTACCATTCCGAGTGTTTCCGCAGGAAGCCGTGCTTCACACAAGGCTTCTCTGCCGGAAATCACATCGGAAATCCTCCGGAGGCTGTTTTTTATCCAGGCATACGCATCGAAAGATTGGCGGGGCTGTCCCCTCTGTCAGGAGAAGAAGCTCCCTGCCACACTCATATCTGCGACAAATCCCACACTTCCTGTCATATAAATGGTTCCGTCCTCTTTTTATATCGATCTGGATCATCCCGCCCGGCTGGTTCACATTCACCCGGGACTCCACATACCCCAGACGGTAGGCTGCAATGGCTGCCGCGCAGCTTTCCGGTGCCGGACGCCTTTGTATATCCGGAACCGCGCTCCCAGATTTCGATATCAGATTGCCTCTGTCGATTCTTTTGCAGAGCTGCAGATTCATACGATGAGGAAATTCATCCGCGTTCTCCACATAGGGGCCAAGCTCCCTGACTGCCGCCTCGCTTACCTTATCCGAAAAAATAATGCAGTGGGGATTTCCCACCGTAAGGCAGGTGGCCTGTATTCTTTTCATGGAAGGAAAACGGCTCGTTTACCACCTCGCGCACTTCGCCGGTCACCGGAATTTCCCTGGACAAAAATGACGCTTTTCCCATGTTTACCGAAATTCTGTGGCGCGGCTGTTCAGACACTCCACCTCTATGGTGCCCGCAAGGGGTTTCAATGTGGAATCTGCTCTCTTTCACATACTGCTGGTCGATCAGATACTTGGCAAAAATACGCACGCCGTTTCCGCTGATCGCCGCCTCGCTTCCGTCCGCATTAAAAATGCGCACGCCCATCTTTCCATTTATCTCCACCGCCCGTACAGCACGCCGTCCGCACCCAGGCCAAACCCTCTGCGGCAGAAGCGCAATCTTCTTACCACGAAGCTGGAGCTTATTCTTAGTGGAATCCAGAATCAGATAATCATTTCCCAATCCCTGGTATTTTGTCATCACAATACTGTCTGTCATGTCCCGTCCCCCCATATCTGCGGAATTTTATCCTATACAGGATTATACGCCAAATCTTTTTCCATGTATATAGAATAAATTGCGCAAAATATTGCAAAAAAGTGCGCTTCTGTTTTACAATGAGGCCATACCGATTTCAGGAGGAACCGACATGGAACCCAAAGCTTCCACCGCGCCCTGCGCGTCCCGCACCATGGAACAAATGGAAAAAACCGGCTATCTCAACGAGGAGTTCCGGCTTTTTCATCTCTGTGACCGGCAGGGACCGGGCATTTCCCTATCACTATCACGATTTTCACAAGGTCATTGTGTTTCTTTCCGGCAAAGTGACGTATCACATAGAAGGAAAATCCTATCATCTGAAACCCTGGGACATTCTGCTGGTGAGCCGCCATGCCATTCACCGGCCGGAAATTGATGCCGGAGTTCCTACGAGCGTTTTATCCTCTATGTCAGAGAGGAGCTGACGCAGAGGCCTTCTCACGCAATGCTTTCAGAAGGCTGCCGACCGCAGCTTCAGCCTGATCCGCCTGAACCCCAAACTGCAGGAACGCTTAAAGGACATTCTCTATGAGCTGGAACGCTCCCTGCACGCCGAAGCCTTTGAAACGAGCTTTTGTGCACCTCCCTGTTTCACCAGTTCATGATTTACCTCAACCGCATTTTTCTGGAAAAGGAGTACATCCACGACCGAAAAGCCTACTCCTCCGACTCCCAGATTGATCAGCTTCTCACCTACATCAACCGGAATCTTTCCGCCGATCTGTCCGTGGAAACCCTTGCCCGAAAATATTATCTCAGCAAATATTACCTCATGCGGAGATTTAAAAGAGGAGACCGGATACACCCTGCACAGCTACATTGTCAGCAAGCGGCTTCTCCTGGCCCGCGAACTCATTGCAGACGGCGCGCCTGTGACAAAGGCCGCACAGCAAAGCGGGTTCCACGACTATACCACCTTCGTGCGTGGCCTACAAAAAACAGTTCGGGGCTGTCCCCAGCAAAGGATAGCCCCGCAAATTACGTCTCAAAGAAGCTGCAAAGCTCCCCGTGAACAGCTCCGTTTGTCCCCACGATGCTGCTGCCTTTTCCTGGATCAAGGGAGTTCCCCGCAAAATCCGTTACCATACCGCCCGCCTCCTGAACCAGGAGCATACCGGCAGCGTAATCCCAGGGATTCAGATAGGCTTCAAAATATCCCCCTGTCTGCCGCAGGCAGTGTATGCCAGCTCCAGGGCCGCGGAACCGATCCTGCGGACATCCTGGCTCTGCCCGAATACCCTGCGAAACCGCGCGAAATTCTCGTCCGCGAGCTCTCTTTTCGCCGTCCCCAGGCCAATGATGGTATCTGAAAGCTGTCTGGCCTCCGATACCTGTATGGGCGCTCCATTCAGGAAGCTTCCCTGCCCCTTTGACTGCCCAGAACACCTCTTCACGAAACGGGTCATATATGATTCCCATCACGATTTTTCTCTGGCGGCAAAGGCCAAAGATACAACGCTGTGCTGATAGTCGTGCATCAGATTGGTGGTTCCGTCAACCGGATCCAGAATCCAAAAGCTGTCTGCTTCCATTTCCTGCAATCCGGTTTCCTCCCCGAGAAACTGGATGTCCGGCGCAATGTCAAACAACGCTTTCTTCAGGAAATCCTGTACTGCAATATCCACCTGGGTCACATAATCCGCAAGCCCTTTTTCCTGCACATGTGCAGCCATTTCGCGGTTTTTTATCAGGCTTTTCGTTTGCGTTACCAAGCTGATCACGTTCTGAATGTCCATGGTGTCTCCTCCTGATATCCAATGAATTTTTCCGGCTCATCGTAAATGAAACGCTTTGTTTTATCTTATCACGGACCGGGCAGAAACACCAGCACCTCTCCTGTAAAACAGCTTATTTCAGAGTCCCGGCTTCAGCGCCTACCTGAACTCCACAGCCACGGTTCCTGCAAGTCCGGTATCTACCAGGGCTTCCAGCTCCGCCTCCCTATGGATCGCATTGTACTTGCGCGGTGTCACCTGAATTTCGATGGTATTTTCGCCCTCCTGCAGAGCCTCTGTGATATCCAGCTCATATGGCGCATAAAGGACAGAGCCCATCTCCTGGCCATTTACCAGCACATTTGCCGCCGTATAGACCTCGCTCATCGTAAGAACTGCTCTCTGACCGTCCAAAGGAGCATCCAGGGTAACGGTTCCCTGATAAACCCCTGTCTCATCGGAATTTTTCAGCTCGCCGCCCTGGAATTCATCGGAATTCCAGATTCCAAGCACGTTCTCTGTATAGGTTTTGTCTCCCACTGTCAGGGAGGAGATGGACACCTCTTTCACCTCTTTTGCCTCTGCCTGCTCCAGAACCTGGGGGATGCCTTCTGTCAGACCGTCCGCATCCAGTGCTCCTTTCGTGAACAGCAGCGCGATCGCCTGGCTTCGCGGGACCTTCTCCGGACATTCCGCCAAGATTATCCACACCGGCATCCATGCTGAGCGCCACCGTTCCATCTTCGGCTTTTTCTGCGGCATACACCTTTCCTGTACTCTGGTCAAGGAAATAGCAGTTTGTATACTCCGCTCCTGCCTTCACGGTAACCGCGTTTGTCTCTGCGCCTGTGTTTCTCAGATAAACCACTTCTGAACCGTCCTCCAGCGTTCTTCTGTTGAACCGCACATTCTCGTTTGCCTCATAGGAGACTTCCGGAGATGTCTTTTCCGCCAAGGTCTGCGCAAAGGCTTCTGTATCTGCTGCCAGAACGCCTCCGGCTTCCTGAATTGCCTGAAATTTCGGCAACTCTGGCATCTGCCTGCGCATAAGCGCCGTCCTGATAACCCGGCTGCATCGCAGGCGCCGCGCCATAGAAGATAATTGCCGCTCCGCTTTCCTGCAGCACCTGCAGTTTTTCCATCGTCTCCACGGGAACCTTTTCCGCCTCCACAACAATCGCGTCATATACCATATTTCCGCCGTTTACAGAAATTTTTCCGTCAGTCACCTCTGTATTTTCTGCTGTAATGCTGTCATCATTGATCGCCTCCCAGGCAATGCCGTTGGTGTTCATGGTCTTTATCGCGTCTGTTTCTGTAAGGCTTCCGTTAAACGGCATATAGTAAGCCACATCCTTGCTGGCCTTTCCCTGCTGCATCAGATAGTTTACTCTGGAGGCATAGGCATTCATCTCATCAAAATACTCTGACAGGGTATTTCTCTCAGAGACATTGATCCCGATATCCGGGAACGGACTCCAGCCAAGCTCGCCGTATTCTTTCGGAGTCCACGCCGTATCCGTACATCAGGCCATGGTAGAAGAAATTATTCACGCCGCTGGTCGCCATGATATCATAACCGATTTTTATCTGCTCAAGGGTGTTTGCCAGCGGAGTTCTGCCCAGCGTGTACTGCTCGCAGGTGACCAGGTTTTGTCATACAGATGTGCACCGGAGGAAACGCGGATCAAATCAAGCTCGTTTGCCTGCTCTCCTTCCGGAATGTCCACAAGCTCTGCCGAACCAATGGTATCGATAGGCGGATTGTATGCCTCCTGCCGATACAGAAGACCGCTCTCATTTGCGCCCTTCTGGAAGGCTTCCATACCTTCGCGGAATTTGGTATTTACCAGAGTATTGTAATCATACTGGATTCTTGCCTTTTCGTCCGCATTTGTCGTATACGTCAGATACGTGTCTGAGGTTCCAAGTCCCATATAAAACGGCGCTGCGCTGTACTGCCTGTAAACCGTGGGAAGGTATTTGCTGAAATCATAACCAAGTCCGTTGTTTTCTGCATCCTTCGCCAGCGCTTCCATTCCCTCTGTATAATAAATATCCGAATAAAATTCATAGCTGTCATTGAATACGCGCGCACATTGCTGTGCTTTTCGAGGATTGCCGCCAGATTTTCATTGCCCAGCCACTCATTCATATAATCCGCAACCTTCGCCGCATCCATATGGTGCACGGTGTACCAGTCCGCAGGCGCGCTGTCAATGGCCTTGCCGCCGGAAGGAATATAGTACATTGCCACGATCTCATAGTTCTTGTCGTCTGCAAGCTTTGCCGCATTTTCCTCAGAAAGCGTCAGATTTCCGTTTTGAAGCTGCGCGTCGTCTGTTTCAATAAAAAAGCTGTTTGCCGGATTTAATACCACCTGCGTATCATAAGCTTTTTTACCACATTTCCGTCTGCATCATAAACCTCTTCATAGGACGGTTTTTGGCCCAAAGGTTCCTTCTCCTTCCACAAAATCCGTTTCCTGCTTCCTCTGTCAGCTCCGCAACCAGTACACCCTGGAGCTTTACTGCGTCCTCTCTCCATTCTCCTTTTGCGTCCTCTCCGGTATAAAGCTGCTTCTTTCCGCTGCAGGAATCTCCACTGCGCTCTTTGCCTCAGCACCGGTCAGCGTGGTTCTTCCAAGCGCCATATTTCCCATGGATTCCTCATATGTGACGTCCTGGCTGTTTGCATTCCACCCTGACCCCATATTCAGATCCACCACGATTCCTTTTTTTCTTCGCAGTAGCTGACCGCGGTTTCCAGAAGCGCGTAAAATTCCGGCGTATAAATGGAGCGCACCGCTCCTCATCCCCTTCCAGCACAGTAGATACCTGGAACGGATTGATCTCTACATAACCAAAGCCCTTTTCTGCCAGATAGTCAATTTCTTTTTCAGCGTTTCTTCCTCCACTGCGCCGCCCGGCCACCACCAGCGCACACCTGGACGATATTCCATTCCCGGATCCTGAAATTCTTCCAGACAAAAGGAATCATTTTCTGCTGTCTCTGCTCCGCTTACCGGGATTGCAAAATTGCTGAAAATCATGGCTCCCGCCATAAGCACTGCGATTTTCTCTTCACCATGTGAAGGCACCTCCTCTTTACTTTCTATGTGCATTATAACAATACTCCAAAAGTCATCTGGAATATATCCGCTCATTTTGTATAATAAATTTGACTTTTTATCACGCTACTTGTATAATACCAACAAAAACAGGAGGTGCGTTATGTTATATTTGCCTACTACAGATGAGCCGGAACTCTGCATACATACTGCTCTGGAACTTCTTGCACCCTTCAACCCGCTGGAAAACGCCTGCCGAAATTATTTCCGCATGATGCGGGGACTGGATTTTTGTACGCCTGAGGAACGTATTGCACGTACAGAAGCTTATGAGTATTACTCCAAAAAAATAAGCCATACAAGTCCCGGCCTCCCCTACGACATCCTCCCCGGTGATAAGGATACCTTCTTTCCCGACAGGACCCATTCACCTTATGAAGCATGCCCGCTATCTCTCCCGCGGGACTTCACAAGCATGAATTTTTTTGAATTTTTTTATGTACTTCAGGGAGCCTGCACCCACGTATGTGACAACACCAGCTATTCTCTGTCCGCCGGAGATTTTTGCCTTTGGCAGTTTAATATCCCCATTACATTCAGGCTGACTGCGACGACTGTCTCGCCGTCAATATCCTGATCCAGAAATCCGCTTTTCAGTCCTACTTCTTCGGTATCCTTTCAGAGCAGCATCTTTTGAGCACCTACTTCAAAAAAATCCTGTACGGAGAAGGGGATTCCCCATGCTTCTGTTCCGCACGGGAGATGACCGTAAGCTTCTTGCCTTGATATGTGCAATGTATCTGGAATATCAAAAAAAGCCTGTTCACTGGCAGTCACTCATCACCAGCTACTTAGGCTTTTTGTTTGTCTATCTTCTGCGCGATCATCAGGAGCATCTGATCACTGCGCCGGAATCCTCTGCCTATGACCCGTCTCTGCAGATTTTCCAGTATATCCAGGCTCATTACGATACCGTTACACTTGAGATGCTCTGCGAAAACTTCAGCTACACAGCAGCATATCTCAGCCGTCTGATCAAGAAAAAATCCGGAATGACCTTTTCTCAGATCGTCACCCGGCTGCGGATCGATCACGGCGCCTGGCTTCTCGCCAACACAGAACGCAATATCGCCCAGATCGCCGCGGAAATCGGATGCGCCGATTCCAGCCATTTTGGGCGTCTCTTCCAGAAATATTACGGATGCACTCCCGGTTCCTACCGCAAACAGAATGGGGCTTTCCCGCCTAAGGGATAGCCCCATTCCTCTCTCTGTTTATACCTTCGCTGTTTTTCTTCCGCAGCACTGTTTATATTTCTTTCCGCTTCCGCAGGGACACGGATCGTTCGGATAGATTTTTTCTTCCTTGCGCTGTACAGGCTTCTTGGGGCCGGACTCATCCTTGTTGGTCCGTTACCTTAGCAACCTGCTCACGCTCGATCTTCTGCTCCACATGAACATGATACAGCATACGGATCGTGGTCTCCTGGATTGCGCTGATCATGCCGTTAAACATCTCATAGGCATTCATCTTATATTCTACAAGCGGATCCTTCTGTCCATAGGCGGCAAGGCCAATGCTCTGGCGAAGCTGTTCCATATCATCGATGTGATCCATCCACTTGCTGTCGATGCATTTCAGAAGGACAACTCGCTCAAGCTCACGAAGCTGTTCCGGTTCCGGGAACTCAGCCTCTTTTGCTTCATAAAGCTTCACAGCCTCTTCCTTCACAAAGTGCTTGATCTCATTCTTTCTCTTGCCTTTGATCACCTCTTTGGTAAGAGGCTTCAGAGGAATAATGGGAAGCAGCATTCCGTTAAGCCCTTCAGATCCCATTCTTCTGCATCCACATCATCGGAAAGTGTGGCGTCCACAACACTGTCCACGGTATCTGTGATCATCTTATAGATGGCATCACGCATATTCTCACCGTCAAGTACCTGGCGGCGCTCCTCATAGATGATCTCTCTCTGCTCATTGTTAACCTGGTCATAGTCGAGAAGGTTTTTACGGATACCGAAGTTGTTGAACTCGATCTTCTCCTGGGCTTTCTCGATAGCGTTGGAAAGCATCTTGTGCTCAATCTGCTCATTCTCTGCCACACCAAGAGATGTGAATACTTTCATCAGACGTTCGGAACCGAACAGACGCATCAAGTCATCTTCCAGGGAAATATAAAAACGGGATTCTCCCGGATCTCCCTGACGGCCGGCACGGCCTCGAAGCTGGTTATCGATACGTCTGGACTCATGACGTTCCGTACCGATAATCTTCAGGCCGCCCGCTGCCTGCGCCACATCGTCAAGCTTAATATCGGTACCACGGCCTGCCATGTTGGTCGCGATGGTAACGGCATCTGCCTGTCCTGCCTGAGCTACGATCTCAGCCTCAAGCTCATGGAACTTGGCATTCAGAACATTGTGCGGAATCCTCCTGGCGTTTCAGCATTCTGCTGAGAAGCTCGGAAGTCTCGATGGTGATCGTACCAACCAGTACCGGCTGATGTTTTGCGTGAGCTTCCTTAACTGCCTCTACAACGGCGTTGAATTTCTCTTTCTTTGTCATGTAAACAGCATCATCAAGGTCCTTACGCTGTACTACACGGTTGGTCGGGATCTCTACAACGTCCATGCCGTAAATATCACGGAACTCTTTTTCTTCGGTAAGGGCTGTACCTGTCATACCGCCTTTCTTATCATATTTATTAAAAAAGTTCTGGAAGGTAATAGTTGCGAAAGTCTTACTCTCCGTTTGATCTTTACATGCTCCTTCGCCTCGATCGCCTGGTGCAGACCATCGGAGTAGCGACGGCCCGGCATGATACGACCCGTAAACTCATCGACGATCAGGATCTCGTTATCTTTTACAACATAATCCTGATCCTTGTGCATCAGATTATGTGCACGAAGTGCAAGGATGATGTTGTGCTGGATCTCCAGGTTTTCCGGATCTGCCAGGTTCTCGATATGGAAGAACTGCTCTACCTTCTTAACACCCTGCTCGGTAAGGTTGACGATCTTATCTTTCTCATTTACAACGAAGTCACCGGTCTCGATAACCTCCTCACCCATGATGGCTGCCATCTTGGTCATCTCATGACTGGCCTCACCACGCTCCAGCTGCTGTGCAAGGATATCGCACACCTCATAAAGCTTGGTGGACTTGCCGCTCTGTCCGGAAATGATCAGAGGTGTACGTGCCTCATCGATCAGGACAGAGTCGATCTCATCGATGATACAGTAATGCAGGTCGCGCTGTACCAGCTGCTCCTTGTAGATCACCATATTGTCACGCAGGTAGTCAAATCCCAGCTCGTTGTTGGTGATGTAGGTGATATCGCAGTTGTATGCAGCCCGGCGCTCTTCCGGCTTCATGTTGTTAAGTACACGCCTACAGTCAGGCCAAGGAACTCGTGAACCTTACCCATCCACTCGGCATCTCGTTTTGCCAGGTAGTCGTTGACTGTTACGATATGAACCCCTTTTCCCTCCAAAGCATTCAAGTATGCCGGAAGGGTGGAAACTAAAGTCTTACCTTCACCGGTTCTCATCTCCGCGATGCGGCCTGGTGAAGGATGATGCCGCCGATGATCTGTACCCGATAGTGCTCCATTCCAAGCACACGCTTCGCAGCCTCACGGACGGTTGCAAATGCCTCTGGAAGCAGAGCGTCCAGTGTCTCGCCTTCTTCCAGACGCTTCTTAAACTCTCTTGTTTTGTCACGAAGCTGTTCATCTGTCAATTTCTGCATCTCCGGACGCAGGCTCTCTGTTTTTTCCACCAGAGGCATGATACGCTTTACTTCACGTTCACTGTGCGTACCGAATACTTTTGAAAACATACCCATTGTCTGTTACTCCTGTATTTTATTCTAAATTGCGCTGATTTTATATGAAATCTAGTCTATTTTATCACTTTCCCGGGCGGAAAACAATATCCATTTGGTAAACAAAATATGACCGCTCCGGAAAAATCAGAGTATTTCGGAACGGTCATCTCAATTTCGCATCATTGAAAGACAAAAGCCTTTATTTCAGCATCTCCACCAGCTGCTCCTTTGGTCGGAAGCCAACTACCGTATCAACGGCTTTTCCCTCTTTGAAAAGCATCACGGTCGGGATGCTGACAATATGGAATCTCGCCGCAAGTGACGGTTCTTCGTCCACATTTACCTTGCCCACCTTTACCTTGCCTTCATACTCCTGCGCGATCTCCGCAAGAACCGGAGCCAGCATCTGGCACGGTCCGCACCAGGTTGCCCAAAAAGTCCAGCAGCACCGGCTGATCCGCCTTCAGAACCTCCGCCTCAAAGTTGCTTTCTGTAATCTTTATCTCTGCCATGATCTATGCCCTCTCTTTTTCGCGTTTTTTACAGTCTAACAGTTTTTTCCCTGCAGTTTCTGTAACAAAATCACACTCCCGGAAGCACTATACTTCCGGGAGTCTCTGATGCCCTTGTATGGCTTATGCCTCCGGTTCGATCAAACCATAGGTATTGCCTTTTCTTTTGTAAACAACATTTACCTGGTCTGTTTCCGCATTGCAGAAAACAAAGAAATTATGTCCAAGAAGCTCCATCTGCACACATGCGTCCTCCGGATACATGGGTTTAATGTCAAATTTCTTTGTGCGGGTGATCTTTACCTCTTCGTCTTCCTCATATTCTTTTTCCAGGTAGGCCTTCTGGAAGTTTCCGGATGCCTGCTGCCTGTCTACGATCTTGTTTTTGTATTTGCGAAGCTGCCGCTCGATCACTTCCTCCACCAGGTCAATGGATACATACATATCGTTGCTCACCTGCTCGGAACGGATGATGCTGCCCTTCATGGGAACTGTCACTTCGATTTTCTGTCTTTCTTTTTTCAACACTTAAAGTTACTACAACTTCGGTATCGGAAGTAAAATAACGCTCAAGCTTGCCAAGTTTGTCCTCTACGGCTGTCTTAAGACCTTCTGTAACTGTAATATTTTTACCGCTGATGATGAACTTCATGCTTCCATCCCCTTTGCTGTTTGATAGAGTTATTATACCACGTCTTTCTAAATTTAACAACACTTTATGTTCTTTTCACACATTATTCAGAAACTTTTATATTTTCTCAAATTCCATTTTCCACAAGATTTCCATATGGTATAATAGAAACACCAAATTTAGCGGCCTGATATTTCCCCTATTGCAACACTTCAACTTTTTCTCAAAGGAGCGCGTATGAAAAAACACAGATTCTATCAGCGTCTGAAGCCTCTTCTTCTGGCCCTGCTGGTGTGCGGCTGCTGTGTGGCAGTCAATCCCCCGCAAAGGTACAGGCAGCCGTCAATGGCTTTCAGACCGCAAACGGAAAAACCTACTATTACAAAGACGGCGTCAGGCATAAGGGCTGGCTCACTCTCGGAAAAAATCGCTACTATTTTTCCATGAAGGACGGTGCACAGCTGAAAGGCTGGGCGAAAACAAAAAGGGACAATATCGCTATTTTACAAAAGGCAGCGGCGTCATGGCCACCGGATGGATGACCAATTCAAAGGCCAGATGCGCTATTTTTCCAAAAAGCCGGCATTATGGCCACCAAATGGCTTCGTAATTCCAAGGGACAGCTGCGCTACTTTTCCAGCCAAAGGGAATCATGGCGCGCGGCTGGCTCACCAACTCCAAGGGACAGATGCGCTATTTTTCCAAAAAGCCGGCATTATGGCAGAAGGATGGCTCACGGATTACAAAAACAACACCCGTTATTTTTATCCCCAAAACGGCGTGATGGCTACCGGATGGTTTTCCTACAAAGGAAACAACTATTATTTCAGATCCAACGGCGCCATGTACCGGAACACCACTGTGACCATCGGCGGCAGAACCTATCTTTTGACAGCAATGGCATCGCACGGGAAAGTCAGGATAAATGGGATAAGCTTCTGGCGCAGTACAGAAACGACGCGTCCACAAACCAGCTGGTATTTGTGCAGCATCTGGGCGGTTCCCGGGCTCAGGTCATGATGTACAGCAAGTCCGGCGGCAGCTGGCAGAAGGTTGTCTCCTGTATCGGCTATGTCGGCAGAAACGGGATCAATAAAACCCGGGAGGGCGATGGAAAAACTCCCACCGGAACCTTCAATCTCACCGGCGGTTTCGGTATCGGGGATAATCCCGGCGCGCGGATGCCCTATACAAAGATCAACGATTATCTGTACTGGTGCAGCGACAAAACGCATTATAACCAGCTTATTGATATCCGCCAGTATCCTCACACCTGCCGCGGCGAGCATCTGATCGATTATGTTCCCCACTACGATTACGGCATGTTCACAGACTACAACCGGGAAGGCGTATACGGCAAAGGAAGTGCGATCTTCCTGCATCGCATGGGAAGCAATCCCTATACCGGCGGCTGTATTGCCGTTCCCCAGGCTGATATGATCCGGATTCTTCAGATGGCGCAGCCCGGGGCGAAGATCTGTATTTATGAGCAGTGAGCACTTCACTGAAAACATATTCCCAAAATAGAATGTGCTGCAAAAACAGCATTCCGCCGGTATCTTACCAACGGAGCTGCGTTTTGCAGCACCTTTCATTTTAAGACAATTTCACCAACTCCTCAAAGGGAATCTTCCCTCCAAAGAGATCCAGCGCGCTTCCCACCGTCACATCCAGACGGCCTTTTCCACAGGTACGCAGGATTTCAATATCCGCCATGCTTCCCACACCTCCGGCGTAGGTCACCGGCTGTTCTTCGTACCGGCTCAAAAGCTCTGCAAGCTCTGTCTCCACACCCCTTGCCTTGCCCTCGACATCCACCGCATGCACCAGAAACTCCGCACAATGTTCCCCAGCTCTTTCATCGTCTCAATCGTCACCGGAACCGCCGTAAATTTCTGCCATCGATCTGTCACGATATAATACTGACCACCTTTTTTCGGCAGCTGATATCCAGCACCAGATGCTCTCTGCCCACTTCCTGCTCTATTCTCTCCAGATTTTCCCGGCAGATCTGCCCGTCACGAAATACATAGGAGGTCACAATTACATGGCTGGCTCCGCATCCAGATACTCTGCAGCGTTTTCCGGCGTCACACCGCCTCCCAGCTGCAGTCCTCCGGGATAAGTGCGAAGCGCCAGAAAGGCCTGCGCTCTGCTCGCTTCATAGTGGGAGAGCCTGCATGATTCAAAAGAATCACATGGCCGCCCTGAAGGCCTTTGTCCCGGTACAGCGCCGCATAAAAGCCTGCGTCCTGCCGGGACACGAAATTTTCTTCTGCCTGATCCTTTGCGTCTGTCAGGCTCCCTCCCACAATCTGCTTTACTTTTCCGTTATGTATATCAATGCACGGTCGGAATTTCATGTTCATCACCCTTTCGTACATTGATAATAGCACAAAGAACTATCTGCCGTCTACTGCATTGCGGGCTGCATCTCCCACGTCCTCAACAGCGTTTCCGACTCCCTCGCCCAGATCCTTCACACTGTCGCCAAGCTCTCCCGTCACGCTTCCGTCATTGGTGTCATTTCCGTCTCGATTGTCTGCAGCTTCATTCGCCGTACCGTCTGTCCCGGCCAGATCATCTCCTGCCATGGTACCACCATTTTCCTGCGCGTTTTCTGCTGCTGTGTCACCCGGCACATCATTGGCAGCTCCGTTGTCTTTGCTGCATTATTGTTGTCTGCCGCATTATTTTTATCCGCAGTGCCATTGTCCTTATTGTCAGCAGCGTTGTTGTTTGCGTCCCGGTTGTCTTCCACCCGGTTCTCCTCTTTCACGGTGCCCTCATCCGAAGCATTGTTATTGTCTGTTCCGCATGCTGCGAACATGCTCAGACACACTGTCAGCAGCATGGTGATGAGAATTTTGTTGATTTTTTTCATCGTTCTTTCTCCTTTTCCATGGAATTTAGATTACAGGAATAGGATGGACCGATTTCCAAAAAATATTCACAAATTTTTATGCGCTGCTTTTATTTATCCCCAATGAACGCTTCCAGCTTTTTATAATACGCCTAAATCTTTCATCATCTCTCACAAAATCAAGGCTTTCATCGTTCTCCAGCCCCTGCTTCAGCAGCTGCACAACGCCTTCGCCTCCGCCTGCACTGAATTTCATATGCGCATAGAGGGAGCTGTTCCTAAAGTCCGTAATGCTGTCTATGTTGTCTGCAAATTTTTCCAGAAGAGCCAGCACTTCTTCCCGATCTTTCCGCTCCAGCACCCGGTCAATATCCACCGCCAATTCCTGATAGCGCCCCATTTCCATGAGACGGATAAACGCCTTTTCCTTCTCTGCCAGCATCTCCGCATAAGCCTCGTCGTGCTCCTCCACCGCCATGGCATACAGACCGTTAAATCCTCCGGTAATGTCCATATATCCGGCATAGAGCACCTCCTCATAAAGCCGTTTCGCTTCCTCGCTCTCTTTTTTTGCATTGCACAGCTTTGCCTGCAGAAGCTTCAGGTTAAAGCTTCTTTTGGGGATACAGCTCAGACACTCCTCTGCCTTTTCAAAGTTGTTGTCCCGCAGGCAGTTATGAAAGAACGATACTGCCGCCTCCTGGCGAATCTCCACATTCTGGCTGTGCAAAAGACGGTCGTACAGCTCATACAGTCTTTGCGTATATTGTTCCGCGTCTTTTACCCCCAGAATCATCCGGTATCCATCCATCATCTGCACCATAAGCATGATCAGCGTCTCGCTGTTGGGATATTCCTGAATCTGCTTCTGTGCCCAGCTCCAGGCATTGTCAAAGCCCTCCGCCTGCGCAAGCCTTACAAACTCCTCCGCCCGCTGGTTCAGCTCTGCATCCGTCAGCTCGTCTTTTGTAGGAAAGCAGGGTGTCTGTCGTGATTTCAAGCCTTGCAATGGGCGCCAAAAGCGAAACATCCGGCAGGGAAACATTGTTTTCCCACTTGTTCACTGCCGGGGCTGACACGCCAAGACGTCCTGCCATTTCCTCCTGGGTCAATCCTTTTCTTTTCTGTATTTCCGTATCACTTCTCCGATCTTCATAATAAAAAGCCCTCCCGCTGTATCTGTTTTGTGGTTTCGCATCGGCCTTTGCTTGATTTAAGCATAGCAGATTCCCACACCAGACACAACTGAAGGGCTGTTAAACATTCTTCACTTTTTTTAACCGTCAATCACATCGCTCATATCATACCGCCCCGCAGGCTTCCTGCCAGGAATTTGGCTGCCTCCAAGCGCCCCTTCCGCAAACACTGCCTTGGAATGCGCAGTATGTTTGAACTCGATCACTTCGTCCTGACCTGCAAAAATTATCTCGTGCTCACCTACGATAGTTCCGCCGCGAACTGCGGAGATACCGATTCCTTATCATCGCGTTTTGGCGTCTCTGACTTCTGTCATATAGCATAATGATACTCGTTATCCATGTGCCTCATTTAAGCTGTCTGCCAGAGCAACGCGGTTCCGCTGGGCGCGTCAGCTTCTTATTATGATGCCGCTCCACAAGTTCCATATCGTATCCTGCCGGTGACAGCACCTTTGCCGCATCCTGAGCAGTTTCAGCAGTGTTGATCCCAAGGGACATGTTCGCAGATTTCAGAACTGCTACCTTTTTGGAGGTTTCTTCCACTTTTGCAAGCTGCTCCTTCCGTAAGTCCGGTCGTACACAGAACCACCGGTATCTGCCGTTTCTCGCTGTAGGAAAGACCGTCCACTGCCTTTGCGGAAGAAAAATCAATGATGACATCCGCCTCAACATCACAGTCTTCAGATTTGTAAATACCGGATAGCTGTTTTTCCCTTGAATCCGCGATATCAATTCCCGCTACAATCTGTGCCTTTGTCTTTTTCTGCAAGGCCTTGTAATCACCTGACCCATATGGCCGTTGCAGCCGTGCATGATGATCTTTTACCATTTGTATTCTCCCGTTCTTCCTTACGCAAGCGCATCCAAATGCCGGCTTACGGTCCCCTTCTTTCTTAGCCTTAGCAAGTTTTTCCAAATTTTTGCATCCTTTGGCTCCATCTCCGCTCCAGGAGGCATGCGGCATCTTTAATTCTCCAACTTCCTTTCCCAGCAGGTTCAGGGCTGTTTTCACCGGTATGGGATTCACCTCGCAGAACAGCTTGTCTGATCAGCGGCAGTGCATCTAGCTGCATCTTAAGACTTCCTTTCAGATCGCCGTCAAAGATACTTTCATCACCAGATCATGGGTATATTCCGGTGCGATATTCGCAAGCACGGAGATCACACCCTTTTCCTCCAAGAGAAAGAAGCGGCACGATCTGATCGTCGTTTCCTGAATAGAGATCCAGTTTTCCGTCTGTGAGCTGCATAATCTTCGCAATCTGGGACAAATTCCGCTTGCTTCTTTGATACCCACAATATTTTTTACATTTTGCACAGAGCCGCTGCTGTCTCCGGCGTAATATTGAGTCCTGTCCTGCTCGCCACACTATAAAGGATGATCGGAGCCTTTGCCTCTGCCGCCACTCGCCTTATAGTGAGCAATCAGCCCTTTCTGTGTCGCCTTATTATAATAAGGTGTTACCAGAAGCAGTCCATCCACTCCATAGGATACCGCTTCCTTTGACATCATCAATCGCGTAAACGTCCGTACAGTTGGAGCCGGTACCTGCGATCACCGGAACACGGCCTGCGGTTTTATCAATGGCAAACTTAATGCACTGCATGTGCTCTCCTTCTGTCATGGTTGAAGACTCTCCGGTGGTACCACAGATAATAATCGCATCTGTCTTATGGGCAATCTGGTACTCGATCAGCTCCTCAATTTGTCATAATTGATGCTTCCATCCTCAAAAACGGCGTTACAATCGCAACGCCTGCTCCTTTAAAACTGCCATGGTTCTTCCTCCTTGTTTATCTTTCTTTTCATTCTTTAGAAATTAAATCACTGTCCGCAATATCACCCTTCCAATATGCTGTCAATATGCAATTCCCTTTCAGTTTCAGAATTTCTTTTTGGTTCTTCCTGGTGATATCACAGTCCAGAAGTCCTGCTGACCGATACCTCGTAGGCAACTCTTTTCTGTGTTTCTGTTTCTGTGATCTTCTTCGTATATTCACGGCTCTGAATTCTTCCAACCACCTGCACGTGCTCCCCAACTTCAAATGCAGAAGCGAATCTGGCATTCCTTCCCCAGCAGATACATGGAATGTAATCGGATTTCCCGTACGGTCTGTTCACTGCCAGCAACAGATCTGCGATTTCCCTTCCCAGCGGTGTTTTTCTATATACCGGCTGTTTACAGATATATCCATCCAGTAAGATTTGATTCGTCTTTGCCCCGTCAAGCTCTTCTTCAATAAAAAGAGTTCTCTGACAAAAACAGAAAGGATCAATCTGTTTTTCATCTCTTCGTGCCTGTTGTAAGACCGGAATTGTCCGTTTACCATAATAAATTCCCCTGTATAATCTTTCGAAACATCTATCAGACGTTCTGAAATCATCAGCGGTATCCTGTCTTTGGAATTACTGAGTCTTTTCACATCCACTTCTACCATATAAAAGCCTTCTCCGAATACTTCATGGCTGAATAAAAACGGGGATACGATTTCTCCCATCATAGTTACCTGGTTGTTCTCAATCATCTTATCTGACATAATTTTGTAATCTCCCTTCCTCTGGATCGTATTTTAAGTCATTACAAAGTCTATGAATCAAATCAGCATTTTAGAACTAAATACTTGTAAATTTCAAAAATGTGATAAACTAATGTGGTTGCAGATAATAATAGGTAGAGAAAAGGAAGATTCGTAATGAAGACAAAACGTGAAGATGTACGTAATATCGCGATTATTGCCCATGTTGACCATGGTAAGACAACATTAGTAGATGAATTATTAAAACAAAGCGGTGTATTCCGTGAAAATCAGGAAGTTGCAGAGCGTGTCATGGACTCCAACGATATCGAAAGAGAACGTGGAATCACGATCCTCTCCAAGAATACTGCCGTCACCTATAACGGTGTAAAAATCAATATTATAGATACTCCGGGACATGCTGATTTCGGCGGCGAAGTAGAACGTGTCCTTAAAATGGTTAATGGTGTTATCCTCGTTGTTGATGCATTCGAGGGTGCTATGCCGCAGACCAAATTTGTACTCCGCAAGGCAATGGAGTTAAAACTTCCGGTCATCGTATGTATCAATAAAATTGACCGTCCGGAAGCAAGAGCCGAAGAAGTTATCGATGAAGTTCTGGAACTGCTCATTGACCTTGGTGCTTCCGATGAACAGTTAGACTGCCCATTTGTGTATGCTTCTGCCAAGAATGGTGTAGCTGCACTTGAGATCTCTGATGAGATGAAAGATATGAAGCCTCTGTTTGAAACGATCCTTGATTACATTCCCGCTCCGGAAGGAGACCCGGATGCCTCCACACAGGTACTGATCAGTACCATCGATTACAATGAATATGTCGGACGTATCGGTGTGGGTAAAGTCGAAAACGGTACCATCCGCGTCAACCAGGATATGGTTGTTGTCAACCATCATGATCCTGACAAACAGAAGAAAGTTAAGATCAGTAAATTATATGAGTTTGATGGTCTGCAGAAAGTTGAAGTAAAGGAAGCTTCTATCGGAGCGATCGTAGCAATCTCAGGTATCTCTGATATTGCCATCGGTGACACGCTCTGCTCTCCGGAAAACCCGACAGCAATTCCTTTCCAGAAGATTTCCGAGCCTACGATTTCTATGAATTTCGTAGTAAATGACAGTCCGTTTGCCGGACAGGAAGGTAAATATGTTACTTCCGTCACTTACGCGACCGCCTGATGCGCGAATTGAATACAGATGTCAGCCTTCGTGTAGAAGATACAGAGAATATGGATGCATTCAAAGTATCCGGACGTGGTGAGCTTCACTTATCTGTTCTGATTGAGAATATGAGACGTGAAGGATACGAATTCGCAGTCAGCAAAGCCGAAGTCCTGTATCACAAAGATGAGAATGGTAAGCTTCTTGAGCCTATGGAAATTGCTTACATAGATCTACCGGATGAATACACCGGTGTTGTCATCGACAAGCTGAGCCAGAGAAAGGGTGAACTGCAGACAATGGGAGCTGCCAATGGCGGATACACCCGTCTTGAATTCCGCATTCCATCCCGTGGTCTGATTGGTTATCGCGGCGATTTCCTTACAGACACAAAAGGAAATGGTATCATGAACACAGCATTCGACGGATATGCTCCATATAAAGGAG